>Ga0315274_10000189_pt1 | contig 92920 bp, 95 predicted proteins | sample YL17G02_20_MG_FD_203700 | JGI IMG/M metagenome (GOLD analysis project Ga0315274, IMG submission 203700) | Sediment microbial communities from Yellowstone Lake, YNP, Wyoming, USA - YL17G02_20 | ecosystem: Environmental > Aquatic > Freshwater > Lake > Sediment | place: USA: Wyoming | collected...
TGGTTGACTCGACAATACCTCCTGGTGATGCGGCAGAGTTCTTAGATAAAACAAAGAAAGGGATCCCTTTACTGAACGATCTTGACGATGCTTTCACATCGACACATCCAGACACGTTCATCATCGGGGCTGTTTCTGAGGGCGGTGTACTTCCTGAAGGATACGACAAGGCGGTAGACTGGGCATTATCAAAGGGACTGAGCGTGGTTTCCGGGCTCCATCAATTTCTCTCAGACGATCCACGGTTTATCAAACGTGCAAAAGAGCATCATTGCACAATCACCGATGTACGAAAAATATTCCGTGATTATAAACGATTCTACACCGGCGGGATTACAAAGGTACCATCTACCCGTATCGCGCTCATCGGCACCGATTCAGCTATTGGAAAACGAACCATGGCGGTCTTACTGGTTGAAGAACTAAGGAAACGAGGGCGAACCGCTGATATGATTTTCACAGGTCAGACCGGCTGGCTCCAAGGCTGGCCGCACGGCGTGGTCTTAGATGCGATGATAAATGATTTCGTTTCCGGGGGAATTGAAGGAGCAATCATAGACTCGTGGAAGGACCTCCAACCAGAGTTCATGATCATCGAAGGACAAGGAAGCCTGGTGCATCCGTTCTTCCCCGGTGGCTTTGAAATTTTAGCTGCGGGTCAAATACATGGATTCATCTTAGTCGATGCACCAAAAAGACCGCACCTCGATGGTTTCCCAGGGTATCCGATGCCAGACCCAAAACGAGTGGTGAAAATCGCTGAGTTGCTCACCGAAAAAAAACTCGTCGGAGTCGGCATAAACCATGAACATATGACCCAGTCAGATATCAAAACAGCAAAGAATACCTATCAGAAAATGTTCAATGTCCCTGTTTCAGATCCGCTCACTGAAGGTGTTCGTGAACTCGTCGATGCCATGGAGGCGATGCGTGATCACAAAAAGTAACCTTCTCTGTCTTTCATCGATTTCACTTTCTGATCCAACAATTGAAAAGGGCACAGTCCGCGCAGAAGTGATACTGAATGAGTTCAATGGAAAAGAAAGTCGCTTTGAACTCATGAACAAGTATGAACAGCAGCTTTCGGAAAATCATCTCCCCTTTCTCCGACTCGCATTCTGTATGCCGTTGCTCAACTACGGTCTCTTCTCAGAAAAAATCCAGTTGAACTTTCCAGTAAGCAAGGCTGACCTTTCTTTACTCAACGACCTCAATGTAATATTTAGTCGTGATATCTTCATTAACAAAATAGCTCATGGAAACAACCCATATATTCTCCCTGATTTTTTCCCTAACGAAGAACGAATAAAACCACACGATGGTGATCCAAAAGCAGTGATTGCACCTACTTTAATACTTCCGGATACGGTGATTGGTAACGCGATGGATCCAATGAGCTCCGGGGTTCTTTCAAGCGGAGGAAAAGACAGCCTGCTGACCTACGGGTTACTCAAAGAGCTTGGCGCAAACGTCTATCCTTTGTATGTGAATGAGAGTGGTGGTCATTGGAAAACTGCGCTGACTGCATATAAATATCATCAAAAAACAGAACCGAATACGCAGCGGATGTGGACGAATGTTGATCGATTCTACAGTTTCATGCTTGATCATCTGCGACTCATACGGCCTGATCATCGGAAGATCTGGCATGATACATATCCAATACGGTTGTGCATTTTCCCGTTCTATGTATTCAGCTTACTTCCCATTTTTGTTGAGGAAAAAATTGGTAATTTGCTCTTAGGCAGTGAATTTGATGATCTGCGGTACGAGATACAATACAAAGGAATCCAGCATTACTTCGGGGTGTACGACCAACACCAGGATTACGATGTACGAATGAATGAATGGTACGAAAGACGTGTTCCTGGTTTGTATCAATGGTCTGCGTTGCGAAACATCTCAGGCCTTGTAGACCAGAAAATCCTAGTGCAGCGGTACCCGGATCTTGCCAAGCAGCAACGATCCTGCCACTCCTGTCATATGAAAAACGGTGAGATTTATCCTTGTGGAATCTGCTCAAAATGCTTAGGAATTTTATTGTATCTTTTGGCGAATAAGACCGATCCAACTACTATGAATTATCGGAAAAAAGACATTGAATATTTCTATAAAAACGTTGGAGCTTCCTCTCTGAAACTTGATAAAGATGAGAAAGATCAATCGTTCTTCTTACTGAAAGGAAACGGATCTATTCCTGAAGTCAGCTATGTTGATCATGTTGAAAAAATCCATATCCATGAATCGACTTGTAATCCCCGTTTGTATCCCAAACAATTCCGGAATGGACTACTGAAGATCCTTGAGCAGTACACAACCGGGTACTGTAAACTAAAAAATGGGGAATGGGTACCGACCGAAAAATGGCAGGAAAGAACAGCTACCGTAGTTCCTTAATCATCCTAATTGCATCGCGAGAGTCATCATGGTCATGGATGTAATAATTTTTAAGAAAAGTGATTTTTTTGAATCCCGCGTTTTCGTATAACATGGTCGCTGCATGGTTGGTTGTTGAAACCTCCAGTCTGATTTTGTGCATCCCTTTTTTTCGTATGTCTTCTTCAGCAGCATTGAGTAATCGGAGGCCGACTCCTTGTTTGCGAAACGCTGGGTCGACGTTGATGGTTTCGATACCTGCAACCCTAGTTCCTTTCCGGTATAAGATGATGATAAATCCTCGTACTATAGTATTGGTCGTTTCGACAAGTACGGTACTATTAGCTTTTGTAAGAAGATAGCGGAGTTGTCGTCGTGTATAGGCTAGTTCTGATGTGAAACAGGTGTTCTCAAGGACAATGATTCTTTCGAAATCATTGGGAGATGCTTTTCTGATATGTGTAGTCTCCTGCATAGCGAGATAGTAAGGCAACCAGTTGAAATAGTTTGTTTCTTTTATAGGACCGTACTGCTAATTTTTATATAGAAACATGTGTTCTTAAGCAACTGTAAGGGGAGCTGATTCATGACAAACGAGCGGAAAAAAACAGAATTGAAGATCTCCGGAATGACCTGCACAATGTGCTCGTCGACCATTGAGAAATCCCTGTCAGGTCTTCCTGGCGTATCTAGAGCACAAGTGAATCTCGGTAATGAACTTGCGTCTGTGGAATACGATCCAACACAGGTGAACCTTGGTGATCTGGAAAAAGCGGTTACCGATGCAGGGTACGGTACAGTAAATGAAAAAGTTATTCTCAAAATCGGTGGAATGACCTGTGCTACCTGTGAAAAAACCGTCACCGATGCATTAAAACAACTTGATGGTGTTGTGAAAGTGACCGTGAATCTTGCCACGGAAAAAGTCTCAGTGACATATAATCAGAGAATGACAACCCTCGCTGACATGAAAAAAGCAATAGAAGACGCTGGATATCAGTATCTTGGCATTGAGGGTGGAGAAGATATCTCTACGGTGGCACGAGAAAAAGACCTTCGAGGCAAACGCATCAGGATCTCTATCGGGTTTCTTGTTGGTCTCCCGCTGATGGTTCTTATGTATATACCAGTTGGTCTTCCGTTTCCGTTGGCATATTTTGAGCTTCTTGTTGCGACCCCTGTTTTCCTGTATATTAGTTTTCCGATCTTCCGTGCAGGATATCGCGCGCTGAAGAATAAAACGTTGACCATGGATGTGATGTATTCCATGGGGATTGGTGTTGCGTTTGGAGCAAGCGTCTTTGGGACGTTTGAGATCGTGTTAACTCGTGAGTTTATGTTCTATGAGACAGCGGTGCTTCTTGCGACCTTCCTGACACTTGGTCGATATTTGGAGGCAAAAGCAAAAGGAAAAACCTCCGATGCTATTAAAAAATTGATGGGCTTGCAGGCAAAAACCGCGACCGTGTTTCGGGAGAACAAGGAAATCGAGGTGTCGATAGAGGATGTTTTGATAAACGATGTCGTAGTAGTAAAACCTGGGGCAAAGATTCCTATTGATGGAGTAGTCGTTGGAGGAGAAAGTTACGTTGATGAATCCATGGTGACCGGGGAACCTATCCCGGTGGTGAAGAAAGACGGTAGCTCGGTCATTGGTGGGACGCTCAACACGAATAGTGTCCTTATGGTGAAAGCAACAAAGATTGGTAAAAATACAATGCTTGCACAAATCATCAAACTTGTTGAGGAAGCTCAGGGTTCGAAACCTCCAGTCCAACGTATTGCTGACACTGCCGTGAGTTATTTCATCCCGGTCGTGTTAACCATCGCTGTTGTTTCTTTTCTTGTCTGGTACGTTCTCCTTGGGAGTACTTTGCTCTTTAGTCTTACTGCTTTGATTTCTGTGCTGGTGATTGCGTGTCCTTGTGCATTGGGGCTTGCGACTCCTACCGCGGTCACGGTTGGTATTGGTCGTGGTGCTGAACTTGGGATTCTCATCAAGAACGGTGAGGCTCTGGAGGTGTCTGAGAAAGTCACCACGATTGTGTTTGATAAAACCGGGACTCTGACGAAGGGAAAACCGGAGGTAACAGACATCCTTGGCGTCGGGGTGAAGGATACCATGGTATTGCAGATGGCGGCAAGTGTTGAAACAAATTCATTGCATCCTCTCGCAGAGGCAGTAGTGAAAAAAGCACAAGAGCACCATCTTTCCTTAGAGAAAAGTAGAGGGTTTGATACCTTTGCTGGCAAAGGAGTGCAGGCGACCGTGAAGGGAACTGAAGTGCTGATTGGAAATCGTGTGCTATTCAAAGAAAGAAATGTTTCATGGCCTAAGGATGTTGAGGAGATGCTTGTTCAGTTGGAAACAGAAGGAAAGACGGTCATGTTCATTGGGTTTGATCAGAAACTCGTAGGTCTTATCGGTATAGCAGATACGTTGAAGGAAACGACAAAGTCTGCGATTCAAAGATTCAAAGCGATGGGTTTGAAGGTTGTGATGATTACTGGCGATAATGTGCGGACCGCACAAGCGATTGCGCGGCAAATCGGCATCGATGTGGTACGTGCGGAGGTCCTCCCGCAAGAAAAAGCAAGTGAAGTAAAGAAGCTTCAGGCAGCTGGGGAGGTTGTTGCATTTGTCGGTGATGGGATTAATGATGCTCCTGCCCTTGCTCAGGCTGATGTCGGTATTGCTATTGGCAGTGGTACAGATGTGGCAATTGAGAGTGGTGAGGTTGTTCTTGTGAAAAGCGATCTGCTGGATTCCGTTGCCGCCGTGCAATTAAGCAGGAAGGTGATGTCTCGGATTAAACAGAATTTATTCTGGGCGTTTGCGTATAATACCGCGTTGATCCCGGTTGCTGCAGGAGTGCTCTATCCCTTTTTTGGTGTAACGTTTCGACCAGAGTTTGCTGGGCTTGCCATGGCACTCAGCTCGGTGACGGTCGTTTCCCTTTCGTTGTTATTGAAACGATATATACCGCCAGCAAAGGAGGTGAAGACAAATGGCGATTGATCCTATCTGTAAGATGACGGTTGATGAGAAAACAGCGAAATTCACCAGTGTCTATAAAGGAAAGACGTATTATTTCTGCGCACCCGGATGCAAAAAAGCGTTTGAGGTAAACCCTGAACAGTATCTGCACATTACATAAGTACGTTCTGTGGCTGCGGTGAATTGGATGGTGCTTTGGTTGAATCTTGCTGTCCCGGGGAGTTTTTTCTATTATAGGTCAGACTAATTAGTCAGGATTTCCAACCTTCTTAATTTTTTAACAGATGGAAATACACTACATAAATGGATTTCGCTTAGGTACATCCACGTTAGAAAAATTTAGTAAGATCGAATCCTTGCCAGGCGTTTGTTCCAACTGTAGAAACAGCCTTTACTTGGAGGTAATGGGCATGTTGTCCTTTTAATGGGTAACGATCTTTCCAGAGGTATGTATAGGGTGGTGTACTATCAATTGCTCGGAGTGTGCCATCGATGTTGAATTCCACATGGTCGATGCCCGCTACAGGATGCGAGGCATCTACCTTTATTGTGATATGACCGATAATCAGGACCTGGTTCCAAGGAAGAATCTTTATGTTTGCAAAATAGATCCCACCATCTGGTTTTGTGATGCTGACATGCGGGGGACCGTAGGTGATATTGATTGTTGTATGGTCGGTGCTTATGTTGTGTTCACTGTCAATAACGGTAAAGGTGATGTTGTATTGACCGATATTCATGTAGGTATGGCTGGGGTGTCGGTCGGTGCTAGTGGTTCCATCGCCGAAGGTCCACAGGCAAGTGTAGGGTGGACTGCCGCCGTAGATGTTTTCTGAGACGGTGAATGGTTCGCCTGCGTAGGCTGAGTATGGCCCACCGGCATCAACGTGAAGTGGTCCTCTGCCGAATGCATGGAGATGACCACTGTGCCCAGCATAATTGAAGGAAGCAGCATATACGGTTCCATCTTCTCCGATTGCTGGAGAGGTTGCATAGTACCCATAGGTATCTCGGAATCGTTCGGTACCATCTGGGTTCAGGGCGATGAGTGCCCCGGAGCCCCCATCCTGTGTGGTTGTTCCGAAGTAGATGGTTCCATCACTGGAAACTGTCGCTGAGGAACCGAACCAGATTCGGCCAGGGGCGTTGTAAGTCCATTTAATGGTTCCATTTGGGTTGACTGCATAAAATCTCATATCCCAGGTGCCGACGTAAAAAGTACCGTCTGCTCCTCGTGAAGGGCTTGCCCATGTTCCTCCTACCATGCATCGCCATTTCATCGTCCCGTTGTTCGGATATAAGGCATAGAGGTATCCGGTGTCGCACCCGATATAGATCATTCCGTCTGGTCCGATGGTTGGTGAGGCATGAACCCAGTTTCCTGTGTTAAATCGCCATTTCACGGTCCCATTCGGATAAAACGCATACACATAATCATCATGGGAACCAATGTAGATAGTACCGTCATCGCCAATAGCAGGTGATGAAGTGATGACGTCACCAGTGTGATACATCCATTTTCTTGTACCGTTGGGATTGACAGCGTGGACATTTCCGCTCCAATCACCAAAATAAATAGTCCCATCTGAACCAATAGCAGGTGATGAATCAATGTCATTACCAACAGGGTATTGCCATTTTTGTGTTCCATTATTGGAATATATTGCATGGAGATAGTTCGTCCAGCCCCAGATTGTTCCGATGTAAAGAACTCCGTTTTCGTCTATTGCTGGTGTACTCTCAGATTCACCGATATAATATCGCCATTTCTCAGTTCCATTAGGATATATTCCATAGATGTAATATGACGCACCATAAATGGTGCCATTTCCATCAAGAATAAAACCTGCATAAAAATTATCATAAGACAATGGAAATCGCCATTTCTCGGTCAGCGGATTATCTGCGGTGCTATACGGGCTGAGTCCTGTATGTCGAACATCATGGCTGTACATTGGCCAGGGGGAATCCATCGGTCCTCCATTGAGGGGTACTGAATTTGCCGGTTCTTCCTTTAATGGACTCTGTATCTCAGGTGTTTCGTATGGTTCACTCGAAAAAGATTTTTCCTGGTACCCTTGTGGAAAACGATGTGCATCGAGATTATACTTTTTGTATTTCTCCATTGAATTTGTTTTGTTTCCAATTACCATTGGAGCAACTATTGACACAATGAATAGAAGAATTAATCCAACAGCCAACCCTTTCTGATTCATTTTCTTTCCTCTTATCACTCTTTCTATAGGATGAAGTGTTATATAAATGTTTATTACAAACTAAGGTTATACGAACAAACGTTTAGTTTATAAGCAAAATTATTTTTTACGCACAACCCCACCTTACTTTTTCTATGAAACCTTCTTAATGCAAACTCTTAAAGTCATCTATTCTATGAGTATGGCCATGGTTTCGATTCTCTATTCAACAACAGGTACCATTGAAAATGCGCGAAGAATTGCGCACGCGCTGTTAAAAGACAAACTGGTCGCCTGCGTCAACATCATTCCAAAGGTTGAATCAATATATCGGTGGCAGGGGAAAATTGAGGAAAGCACTGAATGTGCCCTCATTGCGAAAACCACAGAAAGGAACGTTGAGAAAGCAATACAGAAGATTCGTTCATTGCACCCCTATGAAACCCCTGATATCATCGTGTTTCCTCCTGTCGGTGGATTGAAAGAATATCTTGCGTATGTTGAAGAGGAGACCGCATGAAATTCGTCGCGTTGGTCTCCAGTGGTATCGATTCTCCGGTTGCGACGTACCTGCTTTCCAAGAAAGCAGATGAGATTATTTTAGTTCATGCAGATAATAGACCGTTTACCGATGACCGCGAGATAGAAAAATTTGTTACTCTTGCGAAATACCTCAAGAAACAGGTTCCATCGAAACTGAAAGCAATGCTTATTCCGCATGGGCAGACTCTGCAGTCCTACAAAACAAGCAGTGACAACAAATTCACGTGCGTCGTCTGCAAACGGATGATGCTGCGGTACGCAGAAGCAATCGCAAAAAAAGAACACGCGGATGCAATTGTGATGGGTGATTCCCTCGGTCAGGTTGCATCGCAGACGCTACAAAACATTCGCGTAGTAGAACAAGCAGTCAGCATCCCGATCCTCAGACCATTGATCGGGTTTGACAAGGAAGACACGATTCAGATTGCAAAAAAGATCGGAACCTTTGATTTATCAATTGCACCAGCGGATGGATGTGGTGCAGTCCCGATCAAACCATCGACGAGAGCACGTCTTGAACAGATACTTGCCGAAGAACAAAAAATCAATGTCAATGAGCTTGTAAAGTTCGCAGTCACGCATGCAACGAACGTCAAACTCTAACATTTCACAGTCAAAATAGTTAATAAATCAGACGGAAGAAAACCACTTTTTTTTGAAAAATGAAAAGACTTAAAAACCATCCAACTATACTACATTTTGTAGCTTAAAATTTTTGCTATACTATATATTGTATCTGGTGTGGTGAGATGAACTGTCCTTATTGCAACCATATTGACACGAAGGTTACCGACTCTCGCGATACGGGAGGATCGATACGCAGACGACGAGAATGTCTCAGCTGCAACAAGCGGTTCACGACCTACGAATATATCGAAATGGCACCACTTTTCGTCATTAAAAAAGACGGCAGGCGAGAACGGTTCGACCGCTGTAAAATCAGAAATGGAATGGAAAAAGCACTTGAGAAACGTCCAATCACCCATGAAAAAATCGAAGAAATGATCGATGGAATTGAAGAAAAAATCAGACGAGTTGGAAAAGAAGAAATCGAGACATCACTCATCGGTGAGTACGTGATGGATGTGTTAAAAGAAGTCGATCATGTCGCCTACATCAGGTTCGCATCGGTCTATCGTCAGTTCACTGACGTCACCAGCTTTGAAAAAGAGGTTAAAAATTTAATAGAGAAATAAGAGGAGAGAACCACATGATACGAAAGATTAAGAAACGAGACGGGAAAATCGTCGACTTCAACCCAGTCAGAATCACAGAAGCAATCTGGAAAGCAGCACAAGCAGTCGGTGGAAAAGACTACAAGAAAGCAGCAGAGCTGACCGACAAAGTCGTCGCCATCTTAGAAAAAGAGTTGAAACGCAGTGAAATCCCTACGGTTGAACAAGTCCAGGATGTCGTAGAAAAAGTCATCATAGAGGATGGCCATGCGAAAACCGCGAAAGCATTCATCCTCTACCGGAAACAACACCAAGATATGCGGGAGATCGGGGGACTTCTGAAAGACATTGATGTGGTTGATGACTACCTCAGCATGTTGGACTGGAAGGTCAATGAGAATAGCAACATGGCGTACTCTTTGCAAGGATTGAATGTGTACGCCACTGAAAGCATTATTTCTCATTACTGGCTCAATAAGATTTATCCACCGGAGATTGGAGATGCGCACACCAAGGGAGACTACCACCTGCACGATCTTGGGACACTCGGGCCATATTGCGTGGGGTGGGACTTAAAAGATTTATTACTCCTCGGTTTCAAAGGCGTCTCCGGGAAAATCGAAAGCAAACCAGCGAAACATTTCAGCACTGCACTTATGCATATCGTGAATTATCTGTACACTTTACAGGGTGAAGCCGCAGGAGCACAGGCTCTTTCGAATTTTGATACTTTATTAGCACCATTCATTGCAAAAGACCAACTCCAATACGATAGTGTAAAGCAAGAGATGCAAAAATTTTTGTTCAACATGAATGTACCGACACGTGTTGGCTTCCAATCGCCTTTCAGTAACTGTACAATGGATTTAACCATACCTGGATACCTTGCTGAGGAACCAGCGATTATCGGCGGAGATCTTACTGACAATAATTATAGTGAATACACCGGTGAGATGGAGATGATCAACCGTGCATTCGCAGAGAACATGCATGACGGTGATTCTAAGGGGAGGCCATTTACATTTCCCATTCCAACCTATAACATCACAAAGGATTTCAACTGGAACAACGATGGACTGACACCACTCTGGGACATGACCGCGAAATACGGGATCCCGTACTTCAGTAATTTTATTAACAGCGACATGAAGCCGGATGATGCACGAAGTATGTGCTGCCGTTTACGCTTGGACAACAGAGAACTACGGAAACGTGGTGGTGGGTTGTTTGGTGCGAATCCCAAGACTGGATCGATAGGTGTCGTCACCCTCAATATGCCGCGGATAGGGTATCTTGCAAAAGATGACACTGATTTCTTTGAACGACTGGATGCACTTATGGTGCTTGCAAAACAAAGCTTGGAAATCAAACGGGATCTCATCGAAAATCTCACCGATAGTGGATTGCATCCCTACTCACGGTTCTATCTCTCCGATGTGAAGAAAACCTTTGGGGAATACTGGAAGAACCATTTCTCTACCATTGGTCTCATCGGCATGAACGATGCTCTGCTGAACTTCATGAATAAGAGTATTGCCGATCCCGAGGGTAAGGCATTCGCAGAGAAAGTCCTTGATTACATGCGCACGCGTATCGCGGATTTCCAGGAAGAAACCGAAAACATCTTTAACCTGGAGGCAACACCGGGAGAAGGGACGAGCTATCGACTCGCACGAATCGATAAGAAACAATACCCTGACATTCGAACATACAACCAGGAGATCTATACTCAAAACCGTGGGCGGGACGTCGAACCATACTACACCAACTCAACACAACTCCCTGTTGGATTTACAACGGATGTCTTTGAAGCCCTTGATCTGCAGGATTCCTTACAGACAAAATACACGGGTGGCACGGTACTGCATATCTTCCTTGGTGAGGAAGAACCCTCGCCGACTGCTATCAAGAACTTAGTTCGAAAGGTTGCAGAGAACTATGCGCTCCCGTACTATACCATCACGCCGACGTTTAGCGTCTGCCCTGACCATGGGTACATCGCTGGTGAACATCAGTACTGCCCGACCTGTCATGCTGAACAAAAAACCACGGAATGCGAAATCTACTCTCGAGTCGTGGGATATATCCGACCGGTGAACCAATGGAATAAAGGAAAACAGCAGGAGTTCCGTGATCGAAAAACATTTGATATGAGAGAAAAGGTTCTTGTTACACAATGAAAATAGGTGGCTTTCAGAAAACATCGTTGCTTGACTATCCAGATCGGATTAGTGCGATAGTCTGGGCTAGCGGATGTAATTTCCGCTGCCCGTTCTGTTACAACAAGAATCTTGCACTGGGGACCGCAGAGTTATTCCCTGAGGATGAAATCCTCTCTTTTCTTTCTAAACGAAAAGAACAACTTGAAGGGGTGGTTATCTCTGGTGGAGAGCCACTGTTACAGGAAGATATCGTTGATTTCATTGAAAAAATAAAAAAACAGAGATTTTTAGTAAAGGTTGATACGAACGGTGCGTTTCCAGAAAAACTTGGTGAATTGTTGGAACAACAGCTTGTTGATTACGTTGCGATGGACGTGAAGGCACCGAAGAGGAGATACCGTGAGCTTGCTGGTGTCGATGTCGATACGTCGAAGATTGAAGCATCAATTGATCTTATCAAGAATAAGGCACCTGCGTATGAGTTTAAGACCACGTTCGTTCCAGATCTGTTGAAAAAAGAGGATATCGTTGAGATCGCGAAATGGTTGAAAGGAGCAGACCTGTATTATCTTCAACAGTTCAAACCCCTTTCTCCTTTGATTTCATCAACACTTGAACATGCTATTCCGTATCCAAAAAACTACCTCGAAGAGACGTTAACCGCTATACAACCATTTTTCAAACGCTGTGCAGTGAGAGGCATTTAAAAAAACTAAATAGTACATATTCAATGAGGACCCATATGGACTATGAATTAGCAATCATTGGCGCGGGCCCTGCAGGGTACTCCGCAGGAATCTACGCAGCACGGTCCGGTATTAAAACCGCTCTTTTTGATAGAGGTGACGGCGGCGGACGAGCAGTACTCTCGCCAAAAATAGAAAATTACGCCGGCTTCGAATCAATCCCCGGTGCAGAACTCATGGAGAAAATGAAACATCACGCAAGCAAATACGTTACAATGCATCTCTACGAGGAAGTAAAAACAATCCATCCTTCCGCGGGCATGTTCACACTTGAGACAACAAAAGCAAATTACAGTGTCGGTGCGATTCTGCTTTGCACCGGAACCGAACACAAAACACTTGATATCCCTGGGGAAAAAGAATTTCTGGGAAAAGGTGTTTCATATTGCGCCACCTGTGATGGTTTTTTCTTCAAAGGGAAACATGTCGCGGTAATGGGTGGTGGAAACACCGCGCTCATGGAAGCAATCTTTCTCAAACAAATAGGGTGTAAAAATGTTACACTGGTGCATCGACGAGAGCAACTCCGAGCAGAAATAATTTATGAGACCGAGGTACGAGAGAAACACATCCAAATATTATTGAACAAAGAAGCAGAGAGAATCGCAGGGAAAGATACTGTTGAAAGTGTTCATCTGACCGATGTTGCAAGTCAAAAGAAATCAGTTCTTGAGGTGGACGGTGTCTTCATTTCTGTAGGTGATACACCACAAAATGAATTAGCTAAAATACTCGGTCTCACTCTCGATGATCACGGGTATATCGTAGTGGATAGACAGCAACGTACAAACATCAAAGGTGTCTATGCCGCTGGTGACATCACTGGTGGAGTGCGACAAGTGATCACAGCGTGTGCCGAGGGGGCAATCGCCGCGCTTTCATCAACAGAGGCTCTTGGGAAAAAATACCCTTACTAGAGGATTTTTATCTGATCTATTTTCTTCTTTTTCAGGAGTTCGATAAGCTGTTCTGCGCTTTTTTTTACAGGTTTACTTATCTCCCCAAACATCGTTTGTGGTTGAATCCCTATAAAGATAACATGTTCTACTTCTTTCTCCAAATACTGGATTAAAATTGAGAGCGGTATCCCATGTGTACTGATATGCATGCTTCCGAGTTTTTCTTTAGGAATTATTCGTATATCCCCGGCAGCAAGACCCATATCTGCAGCATCAATAAGAACCAGTGTTTTTGGTTTATGACGTTTGACGACCGCTGTGTAATTCTCCGGTGCTGTTCCGCAATCAAGAACCACAAAATCAAGGGAATCAATCTTTAGGGTATCAGCAATATGCGGCCCGATCCCGTCATCGCCCCCGTCTCGATTGCCGATACACATAATCAGAGAATCCATGGAACTTCCCTCACTACCATTTCATTCCGAATATTGTACCTTCTGATACGTCAAGATATACCACATGATACCAGTTCCTGCAGTAGACACACCACTGAGCAACATATCAAGAGTGAAAAAAACATATGCCATGACGGTCAGCAGAACCGCAGTTGATAGATACATTGACAGCGATTGACTTTTCGCTTCTTTTAGTTGATAATTTCGCATAATCGCCGGAATCGCGGTTACCATGAACCCAAAGTTGATAACCGTAAGAACAAGATCCTGCCATTGCCACATATATTTTCAGTGATGCTAACAGAGAATATAAATAAATCCTCTCCATCGCATACCATACAAAAACAATGTTCTTGGAGAAACAATGGCAAGTAAAATCACACTCGCGCAAGGAGCTGGCGGCGAACTCATGGACCAGCTCATCAAACAAAGCATCCTGAAATATTTCAAGAAACAAGGAACCGCTGAGGTTTCTCTTGCCGCTCTTGATGATGCTGCAGTCATTGATGATATTGTGTTTTCAACAGACTCTCATACCGTGCAACCATTGATTTTTCCTGGCGGTGACATCGGGTCTCTTGCGGTCTGTGGTACTATTAACGATGTTGCGGTCATGGGAGCAACACCGCTTGCTCTTTCTGCAGGGTTCATCATCGAAGAAGGATTTTCCATGGACACCTTCGAAACCATTGTGAAAAGCATGTCAACAACCGCAAACAAAGCAGGTGTCCCAATCATCACCGGAGACACAAAGGTAGTTGAAAAAGGCGCGATCCAAGAATTCATGATCAATACCAGCGGCATCGGGAAACGAGGTACATATCTTGAAAGTAACATTAAGGTTGTGAAACGACATCGCACATTCAAACAACGATGGCTGCTTGATTCCAATCTTTCAAAAGGAGATAAGATTCTTCTCTCCGGCAATATCGGTGAACACGGTATTGCTCTGTTGTCGTTTCGAGAGGGATACGGATTTGAAACTACCATCAAGTCAGATATCGCGCCGGTCAATGGGCTCATGGAAAAGATACTTGTTGAGGGAGGCATTGTCTCTGCAAAAGACCCTACCCGGGGAGGACTTGCAAACACGGTCAACGAGTTCAGCGAGAAATCAAAGGTAGGAATTATTCTCCATGAAGATGCTGTTCCCATTCCTAATGGTGTACGATCCGCCTGTGACCTGCTCGGAATTGATCCCTTGGAGATCGGAAATGAAGGAAAAGTCGTCCTTGGTGTTGTGAAAGAAAAAGCAGATGATGTTCTTGCTGTTCTGAAAAAACATCCTCTGGGGAGACACGCAGCAATCATAGGAGAAGCAACAAGCCATGTCCATGGTGTTGTTATGGAGACCATGGTTGGTGGCAAACGAATCATCCATAAACCATTGGGTGATCCCGTGCCACGAATCTGTTAATCGCGAGAGGACTTTTACAACATTTATCGATGCACTCACCGATACTACGAATGAACATGCTCAGGATGAACAAATGATAACTGTTGGGATGGCTGTTTTTTTGTGTCATATGATGTTGCCATCACTAAGAAGTAGCACAAAGAGTACACAAAAAACAGGGTTGGAACTGGTTGTTCATCAGAATGTGCCGAATGGTGACTGTGGAATAACCATTGGTCTAAACGTAATCGTAGAGGATAAAACCTCCAAGAAATTGTTTGTAAAAGCAGAAATACCTTTTAATAGGAATGTGGTTATCGATTCTCATCCATGGGAAAGAAAAGAGATCTCATCCAGGTGCTTTTGCTGATATTGATTGGTATGTTCATTCCGTTCCTTGGATCTGTCACTCTTTCATACGGGTTCGAGATTAAAAAAATCAGCTTCACCTTCGTTTATTTTCTCATCATCTTTGCATTTGAACTTGGCTTTGTTTATCTCTATTTTACTTTAAATAATAAGCGGGCGAATAAAAAGATGGAGAAGTATAAACCAAAATAAGAAAATGGATGGGAGGGAATGGGATTGAAAAGTATGGGATTCTCAAAACACATACACTCGATATTTACAAAAACATTATTTCTTAGGATACGAACGGTAAAAGATAAATAGGAAAACTCTCTTCAGGGGTGCACGAGGTTAACACTATGGTCGTAAAAGTAGATAAAGCAACATGTACCGGCTGTGCTGCTTGTGAATCAGCATGTCCAGTCGAGGCGATTAAAGTCGTTGAGAAAGCAGAGGTCAACGAAGACACCTGCATTGACTGCGGTACCTGCATTGATGAATGCCCAGTTCAAGCAATCAGTCTCTAAAAAATTATTACTTTATTTTCTCTTCTTTTTCTTTTCTAGTTTTTGCTGTACTTTTTCACTGCGGAGTTCCCGAAGCGCATCGTGAGCTATCCATTTAGCAGATCTTGATTTCATGGTAAGAATTTCTTCAGCTAGCTGTATTGTTTTTTTATTCAATCTGATGTTTCTTTTTCCAATATTTCTGAGCGCCCAGTTGACTGCTTTCTTCACATAGTTCCGTTCATCCACAGCATATTGTTTAATCAACGGAAATACTCTTTCGAACTCGTGGTCTGTTGCGTTTTTATCATGGACTGCAAGGCCTGCGACTAAGGAGAATGCCGCACGTCTCACAAATTCTTCATTTCTCTTCGCCCATTCGAACACTTTTTTCCACGCATATACAGTCTGATCAAAAAGACTTGTGCATGCTTGATCACAGACGTCCCAAGAGTCGAACGTCAGTGCCCACCGATCCATTTGTTCACCGGTGATTTGTGCGGGATCCTCGATGAAGACAGCGAGTAATCGAGCATCATGAATTCCTGAGTCCCAGAGTTGTAACGCAAGGTTATGATTCGTACCGATTTCCTTTGCTAATGGTCTAAGCATGTAAATCGAAATACCTAGATTGTTCCGAGGATTGATCCCGTACCGTGCCATTCCCTTGATATTTTCAGGGTTTGAGAGTGATTTCAGTTTCTGAAGAATTTCTTCGTAGTCCATGTATGTCACCGTTTGTAAGTCTCATATCTTTTCTTATTTGAATATTTTTCCGGTTTCCATGTACCAGAGGTATAAGTCGAGTTCTGCGAGTGTGAGATTAGTTTGTGTTGCGATTGTTTGTAAGATTTTTTCAATTTCCATATATTTTTTTCTCGTAAGCGTCTTTGGTGGTTTGATGAATTTATATCGCTCGAGCAACTCAAGGATATGGGAATCAATAATTGCATAGTCATCAAATCCGATGTTTCTGAGGAAATGGCTCGCTTCTTTGAATCCAAGTCCTTTGATGTTTTTTACAAGCCATTCTCGTCGTTCTTCTCCTTTAAGAGACGAGATGATCGTTTGGAGGGTCTCTTTGCATTTCGTTGATGCGGTGATATAGCCTGCTCTTGTGTTTGGGAATCGATAGCCGCTGTTTTTTAGTTTTATTGCTAGTGTTTCTTGTGAGTCGGTAAGAAAACACTTGCTGAGTTTTTTATGAATATGCATGCCTCGTTCTGCGCTGAAGTTTGCGGTAAGAATACAGAAACACATTTCTTTGAATAGTTCATCTGAGGAGTTTTTGTTTATTTTTTTGAATTCTTTGATTCTTTTATTTACTTGGGTGCTTACGCCGCTGTTTTTAAGTGATTGAATGTTCTGAAATAGTTGGTTCATCGTGTCTCAGCTTCGAGATTTTTTATTGAAAAATATGGTGGAAGATGTAAGACAAACGGAGGTATTAGGTTGGTGAGGAGAGGAGGAAAGGATGGGATGTTAAAATTTTTCCCCCGTTTGTATTTACATCTCCACGCGTGTTAATGTGATTTTTTTGGTTCCTTCTTAATTTATCCCCAATATACCACTATTAACAATTGTTAATACACCTACTCTATTTAAATCTTTCGCCCTACTGTTCTTCCATATGCAACCTTTTGTTATATTCACAACCATCAATTTCTGTAAAAAATAAAAGCACTACTTATAAGTATAAATGAACACTTGTACCCTTCGATGAAACGGACTCCTTGTGAATATGTGATGTGGAACGGACTTCCTGTCATCCGAAAAGAAATCGCGGAAAGCATGATCACCAATTTTGGGTTAAACCAAAAAGAGGCCGCAGAAAAACTCGGAATAACACCCGCAGCAGTGTGTCAATATCTCTCCCATAAACGAGGAAATATCAAAATAGACGACCAAGAACTCACCAAAGAAATCAACCTCTCTACAGAACGCATCCTCAACAACACCGATGCAAATGTCATCGAAGAAACCTGCCGCATCTGCAAGATATTCAGGGCAAAGGGAGTCTTCCCTTCCGCATGCAACTCCTGCCCATCAGAAAAATAATTATTATACGGAAGCTATCTTTATAAAGAGTTTTCTTATTTATTCCTTATGGTACAATTTGGGGGCTGAGAGGAGATGAAATCAACAGCAATTCTTGATTTAATGATGAAAGACCATGGGAAAATTGTGAAACTTTTACTCGATGTTGAAAAAAGTATCGGGATGGAACTTATCTCTACAATGAAGGTGTTTGATACCTTCGAATGGGAGCTGGAAAAACATATTTTTATTGAAGAAAAAGCTATTTTTACCTCGTATAAACCGACGAACATCGTGGAAGGCTACAAGATGGTACCAGAACTTATCCAACAACACAATGATATTTTGAATAGACTGCGGGTGATGAGAAAAAATCTGATGTGGCAGCGACCCATTGATTATGATGATTTCAAAGAGTTAATTTTGGCACATAAAACATTTGAGGAAGCATCATTGTACCCGAAACTTGATCAAGAATTAGACGTAGCGCAAAAAGAAGAAATCATGAAAAAAATTCGTGAGATTATCTCATAATAACTCTTTTTAACCAAGAGCGAATTGTTCGAATCGCTCTGCTTTTGCTTTACAAATAGGACAGATTGGTGGTGGTATTTCTCGGGCACATAAGTACCCGCAAACAGTACATCTCCATATCTTTATGGTTTGTGCTCGCTTTGCCGATTTGGTGTGAATAGTTTTTTCTTCTGATGAAATTTGTTTTGTTTCTGCAGCAGCAAGCGCAGCATCTAAGACCTCGCGAGGCCTCCGTTCTGGGATTGGTCCCATCTGAGATGGATTATTTTTTATCTCGTCATTGACAAAAAGACCACAGTAGCACATACCAAACTCATCGACATCAGCATCACGGTACTCGCACGGGCAGATAATGTCGACATCGTATTTTTTAACGCCACTTGCGATACGACAGGGACACGACCCGTATCCGTACCGAGTGGTGTTCGTCGCCAACCCGTCGATAAGATCATCGAACAGTTGTGTGTCAGGGCATAAGGAGTACCCATTGTCTTTTGCGTTCTTTTTCATTGAATCTATAATCGCTTGGTTCTCCATCATCGACTTAGTTTCTCCTTGATTTCCTTATCATTAAAACCGAGAATAACGTGTTTTCCTTTATCGATGACAATCGTTGGATACGTACGATAGGGGTTATATTTTTTTACTTCTTCGTTTGCCTCGATGATATCATTTCCTGTCAGTGTATCCACATCAATGTATTCATACTCGATATCAAGAGCTTTGAGTAGTTCTTTTGTTTTTTTACACCACCCGCAGGTACTTAAGGTATAGATTTTCACCTGATGCGTTTTTTTCTTCCCAGGGACTGTTTCACATTTCATTATTCTTATATTTCCTTGGCAGCTAAAAACTTTATGCTTCTTTGAGAAACTAGTTTTAAATATGAAAAAACCATATAATCACTGAGGTTGAAGCATGACCGTCGCCTATTATCAATGTCAAAAGTGTAAGAAAAAAACAATAGTGAAAGATGAGACGAAAAAACCTTCCTGCTGTGGAAAACCAATGAAGAAGATACAGGTTGATATTTGTCTTCAACCTGATCACGCTGAGCATGCTCGGCCTATGGATGCCGATGAACCGTGTGATGATTTCCGCGGTGGAAGCTAAAAGGTGAGATGAAAAACTATGGTAAAATGTGTTGTGTGTAATTGTGAAATCGATGAAGAAAAAATAAAGCATATCCCTGTCAAAGGAAAACCTAAAAAAATCTGTCAAGAATGTGTTTCAGCAATCAAAGGATTTGCATAATCACCTGTTTTTACCTATGTGGATATTGACTATTCTGTTTCGTGGTCCATCTCCTTCATAAAAAAAGATGTGTTGCCATGTTCCAAGTACCAGTTTTCCTTTGTTGACCAGCAGTGTTACCGATGAACCAAGGAGGCTTGCTTTAATGTGTGCATCGCTATTTCCCTCTTCATGGTCGTAGTTATTTTTTTCTGGTATCAGTTGTTGTAATGTTTTAATAATGTCCTGTTGGACGCTTGGGTCTGCTCCTTCGTTGATCGTGATCCCAGCAGTGGTATGCGGAACGTAAATGATGAGATATCCATCCATCATCTTCTCTTGATTTATTGCATTCTGAATCTCTCTGGTGATGTCAATCATCTCTTCCCTTTTCTTGGATGAAATGTGCAGCTCTTTCATATAGAAGTCATCATTATGTTTCTAAATAAAAAGTTACGTATCTGAGATAGTTACAAACATGACTGACAATGGATTCGTAAGGAAGCATTTTCTCATGTGATGATTTATAGAAAAGTGTTGTTAAAATTCCGTTGGAACGTTTTGAGCTGATAGTAACATGTTAAACTACTTTCTTTTTCTATAATTCTATAATGGGAGGGTATCTATATTATTTTAATAGATGGAAATATAGGACATCTATTGATTCACTCCAACTATAGCTACCTTTGTAATGAGCAACAACGGTGATGGAACCTCTCGTAAGCAGCTTTTGGCCGTAACGATGGTTCATGTTCCATTCAAACGGGGGTGTGCTGACGTTATATTGATCTGCTCCGCCGAACCAGAAATGAACGCTTTCGATGTCATCCTCGGAATAAACATTAACTTTTACTTTTACAGAACCGATGATAACTGTCTTATTTCTTGGGGTCATTCCCAGATCGTTTCCGAAGAAATAGAATTTCCCTAGTTCTGGTTGCTGAATCTCGATTTTCTTTGGCTCACCAGGACCAAACGCATGGAGATACCCATAAGCGCTAAGTCCATAATCCTCAGAACCGACATACACACGGTCACCAGGTCCGATACTGGGTGAGGAATGAATCTGCGCGATAGTCAATTGTTTTCGCCATCGTTCGGTTCCATTCGGACTCACTGCGACAAGGGAGCCCCCAGCGCTGATATAAATGGTGCCGTCTGCGGAGACAGCTGGGACGGTTCCATAGATAGAGCCTTGGACATTGGTACACCATTTTAATGTTCCATTTGGATAGAAGGCGCGGAGTTGCTCTGTACCAACATATATGGTACCATCCTCCGCAAGGGCAACCCCTGCTGCTGCGATGCTATCACCTGTAAATGCTTTCCATTTCAAGGTTCCATTTGGATAAAGAGCGTAGAAGTAACCGTTGAAGGATGGAACGTAGATAGTACCATCTGGAGCAAGGGAGACCGATCCTCTGATCATTGATTCTGCATCAAACTGCCAACGCAACGTCCCATTGAGATTGAGCGCGTACAAGTAGTGGTTTTCAGATCCGATATAAACAGTGCCGTCACTACCGATCGCTGGGCTACCATCAGAATTCCCTGTACTATAAAACCATTTCATTGTCCCGTTCGGGTGTACCGCATACGTTCTACTACCATCACTCCCAAAATAGATAGTGTCATCGCTCCCAATCGTAGGTGAAGACAATGATGAACTCTCGTAACCATCACGAAACATCCATTTCACCGTTCCATTGGGGTACAGAGCGTGCATATTCCCATACCCCCCCCAGGTTGTAAAATATATAGTTCCATCTTCTGCAATCGTGGGTGTACACCAAATGCGTCCGTCAGCTTGATATCTCCATTTCATTGTCCCATTTGGAAATATTGCATATAAGGCTGAATCACTGCTTGTTGTACCGAAATAAATGGTAGTATTTTCATCAATAACTGGTGAACTCCATACAACTCCAAGCTCATGTCCTCTGACCCTCCAAATCTCAGCTCCGAGATTTAATTCAGTACTGCACAAACTACGCCCAGTATGATAGATATCATGACTGAGCATCGGCCATGATGAATTCATAGGTCCACCGGTAGATAAAACTGATTTTTCATTGATACCTATGGGTGATCGCCCATCGTTCATCATGGATGATTCATCATACGGATGTTGGATATACCACGATGTTTTTTGTACATCGGACTGATGGTGATAGATGTTATAATTATCTCTCGATGAAAAAGATCGCATACTCGTTGAAGATACTGCTGGGAAAATAATAAGAATAACAATCGCAAGCACCAACAACGATTTCATGATTTTCCGTTTCATGTAATACCTTTCCCCTAATGATATCTAAAGATGGGGGCCTTAATAAAAGTTTGTTTTGAAGGTTTTCATAATTTTAAAGATGGTACTCCCATAAATTCACTCTCGATTTAGCTCCTATTGCAGTACATAATGACTAGTATCGTGTGTATACCCGGCTCTGGGATCCTGAGGGAAAATTCTTAAACCCAGCGATGGGACTGAGTTGAAAGCCTGGTGGCAGTTTAATAAAACGTAACGCATCACCATTGCAGTGAATAAAAACAGTGGTAGTCAGGCTATTATCGCCTGATTTTCGCTATCTTTTTCTACTTCTCGAGAAAATTATTTTAAAAAGCTACCAAAAAACAATGAATTTCTTGATCGATTATATCACTGAAACATACTATTGGAAAACCTTTTTGTACCAACGTATGGTACTCCTGTTCCAGAAGAATATGAAACTTCAGCCAAGTGCGATTCTCTTCGATATGGATGGTGTTCTTGTTGATTCACTGGATTCCTGGTGGAAAGCGCTGAACAGTGCGCTGAAGAAATTCAAACACCAAGAGCTGACAAGAGACGAATTTATTGAGACGTATTGGGGTCATGATCTCAGGGCGAACTTGAAACGATTGAAGTTAAACCCAAAGGTTGCACCGTTTTGCAATATCACCTATGGTGACCATCTCGATTATATCAGAATTTATCCTGATACCAAGAGTGCATTGAAACAGCTTGTTTCTTACAAGAAAGCGGTCATAACCAATACACCCACTGATTGTACGCGGCAGATTCTTAAGAAGTTCGATATCACGCAGTATTTCGAGGCGATTATTACCAGTGATGATGTGCTGAAAGCAAAACCTGATCCTGAGATCGTGTTTGTAGCATGTAAACAACTTGGTGTTACCCCGAAAACCGCTCTCTTAGTTGGAGACACAGAGAGCGATGTCAAAGCAGGACGAGCAGCAGGATGTATTGTCATCGGTCTCAACATTGATGCTGATATCACGATTCAGAGGTTATCAGAATTAACTGATCTTGTATTATAAAATACATCCATCTCTTTTCTTTGGAATGATAATAATTAAGAATATACCAGAGATGTACTACCTGTGGGTATCATGGAGAAAGATATTCAGATTATAGAGTATAAGGAAGTTGATCTTTCAAATTCAATCCTCATTGAGGCATTCCCTACAGTTGGACTTGTCAGTTCGATTGCTGGACATTTTATCATCGATCAATTAAAACTTGAGGAGATTGGAACGATCTATTCCCGATATTTCATGCCCGCAGCAGTCATCCATAAGGGAGTCCCATCCCCACCAGTACGAATCTACGCTGGAAAGAAAAACTGTGAGCCTGAGAGCATCTGTGAACAAATCGTTGTTATCATCTCTGAGTTTATGCCAACAGTCGATATCATTCACCCACTTGGGGATGCAATTCTTGCTTGGGCAAAGAAAAAGAAATGCAGCTTTATTGTAACATTAGAAGGAACACATGCTCTGGACCCAAAAAAATTAAAAACTCATGGAGTCGCGAGTACACAAAAAATGAAGGATGTCCTTAAGACGCATACCATTGAAGAGACACAAGAAGGAATGATCACCGGTATCACCGGCGTGTTACTCTATGAGGGGGTACGATTGAAACGCGATGTCCTTTGTCTTCTCGCAGAGTCACATACGTCATACCCGGATTCACGGGCAGCAGCATTGCTTGTTGAAACACTTGATAGAATGCTTCCTGGAATGAAGATCGACACTAAACCGTTGTATAAGGAAGCTGAACAGATTGAACAGAAAATACGCGCATTTATTAAACAGGCACAACCGACGGCACCCTCAACCGTACAGCTCCCGACACATATGTACGGCTAATCTTTTTTTATGGGCTCGTAAATCGATTCAGGTACACGAATTTTTCAAGGGAAAATCGTTCCGGTCTTGTTTTTTCGTCTTTCACCTGTTTTTCTGAAAGCATTGGTTTGATAGTTACCGCGTGCTTTCCGATGATAACGAGAGTGATTACTTCGAGATCCTCTGGTATTCCTAGTACTTCCCGTGTTTTCTTTGGACTGTACCCTGCGATCGGATGAGCAACCAGCCCGAGCTCCGTTGCCCGAAGGATGAGAAACGCGGTCGCCATCCCCGTATCGAACTGATGGTACACACGTTCTTTGATGACGCAATCAAATTCTTTTTTACTTAACACTGCAATTATCATAGAGGCACTACGCGCCCACTCATTTCCTTGTGAAAGTGCTTCATGCATCTTTTTCAGCATGTCCGGATCATAGACAAACACGAAACGCCAGGGTTGATTGTTAAAACACGAGGCAGACAGTTGTGCACATCCTGCCAGATCTCTTATCAAATCCTCTGTAATATCAACGGGATCAAGGGAACGATACGCACGCCTTTTTTGAATTGCTTCTCTAACTTCCATGCTCTACCCTCAAGATGATGGATGATTGATGAGTAATAGAATAGTGCTTTCGGCTCATAATATTTTCTCATGGTGGCCGTGGGCAAAAGAAAACTATAAGATGGAGATAGAGTATTTCCTCTCTCATGGCAATTGGATTTGCGTTGTTAAGTATAAGCCCGCTCCATGAGAAAACTGTGTATGAGAAACTCACCCATATCTCGGAGATCGTTGAGGTTCACCCGCTGTTTGGGGAATTCGATATTCTTGTGAAAATTGAAGCATCGGATATCGATTCTATTGGGAGTATTGTGATTAATAAAATCAGGGCGATCCAAGGTGTGATGGATTCAAAAACATTGATTGGGACAAAGAGCTTATCTGGGTAATAAAATTTTTATCTTGATTCATAAAAAGATGGTGAGGAACGCCTCCCTCGTTTTTTTTATTTTTTATTGTTGTTTTGTTGGCGTGCAAGATACCTGATTCGTTCTCCGATGAGAAATATTTCTGCGATGAATCGTACTTCGCGTTCTTCTTCATTGCTTGAAACGGTTCCTACGACCAACATTTTTTTACGTCCCTTTCCATTTCATAAGATGCTCATTGATAACATCATACAATAAATATATGTGTAATTATTAATACAAATACTTTTCTCTATTTTTCGATATTTATAGAGATACCTTTATGTATTAGAATCATACATGTCCCAGCTAGGAGAACACGAATGAAAAAACACTTTCTACTGATCCTAACAACATTCATACTGTTTACCTCAACAATATCCATAGCAAATCCAATCAAACAAAAAGAGACGACCGATAATTCCACACTTCCCACGGGAATAACCATCTACGTCGACGACAACAACACCCAAGGACCATGGAATGGCTCATACGACTACCCATATCAATACATCCGCGACGGCATCCTCCATGCATCAGACGGTGACACCGTCTACGTGTTCAACGGCATATACAACGAAACAGTCACCATCAATAAATCCATTTATTTCCGAGGACAACAACAGGAAAACACCATCATCGACGGACATAACAACGGATCCGTCATTCACGTCACCACTGATAACGTGCGCATCAGGCGCCTTACGATACGCAACTCTGGAGGATACCAAGGAAATGCAGGAATCACTGTTAACGTAAACACCACCACCATCACCGAATGTACCGTCTACCGGACACGCACCGGTATTTCTGTACAAAACAGCAGTGAAACCATCATAACAAACTGCCGGTTCCATACCAACGGCTACGGCATTACATTCTCATCGTCCGCATTTGTCACCATCGATCAATGCACCTTCTACCACAACGGCATCGGCGTCTACCTTTATGATACACATTGTATCATCATTACAAATTCCTACACAGACACCAACGGCATCGGATTCCTCTGCGAGCATTCCTCAAACATTCAGATATCAAGTTCAGCTGCCCGCGATAACAACGATAATGAAGGAGGGATGTTCTTCAACCACTGCGCCTACATTAACATCATCAATTGCTATATCGTTCATAATGGCTTTGGTGTCAATCTCATTAATTCGTCAGCCTGTTTCATTGACCATTGCAATTTCTCCCTCAACACCCATTTTGCCTGCAAACTTAAAGAAACAGTCTCCGGTATTATTTTGACCAACTGTATTTTCACAAAAAATCTCCGTTTTGGCATCTACACAGAGAACAGTGCATTTTCCATTTCCTGGAGCAATCTTTACAAGAACGAAAACTACGGACTGTACGCAAAATCATCTGCTATTGATGCCATGTATAACTGGTGGGGATTCAGGAACGGACCAGCGCACACCGGTCTTACCAGAGCAGATCGTGCTACCTGGGACCCACGCGAGATTACCTATGCACCCTGGCTCTCATTCCCGATGCCGGATGTGGGACCAAACTGGATTTTAGAAAAAACCTTTCAAAAACCAAATTACACAGACCCTTGGCCAGAGCAAATCACATTTTCAGAACCTGATACTGACGGTGATGGAGCTCCTGACTGGTGGGAATTAAAATGGGGATACAACCCGGCCGTCTGGGATGATCATCAGCATCTAGACCCAGATAATGATTCATTAAATAACATCGAAGAATGCTACATGGATCAATTTGGCTCCAATCCCTTTAAAAAAGATGTGTTTCTAGAGTTTGACTGGATAAAAACCATGAATGTAAACGTTACCAACAAACCACAAACAAAAGAGATCACTCAAATGATAGATGCCTTCGCAAAACACAACATCACTCTTCATGTTGACACAGGAAACCTCGGTGGCGGGGAAGAAATACCTTCTCGATCGTTTGTCTCCTACGCAGACCTCATAAACCTCTATTGGGATTATTTCCTGCACAATGATTTGAACAACCCCCGACAACGCATCTTCCACTATGGATTAATCTGCGACTACACAGAAGGACCAGGATTCGCAGTGGTCGGCTGGGACAACCTGAACTCATTTGTCATTGGCGTGCAATTCTTAGCAGAAAAATATCCACATTATCGCCGCGAATGGCTCGCGATGACCTCAGCGATGCATGAAACAGGACATACCTTTGGTCTCATCGCAACAAAACATACCGGGATTGACAACCAAATGACGATGAAACCCATCTACAAAGAATTCTGGCTTTATTGTAAGTATAAGAGCCTCTTGAATTACGTATACACCTTTGCAATGATGGATTTTTCCGATGGTTCTCATGGACGAGGAGATTTTAACGACTGGGGCAACCTTGATTTCTCGTTTTTTAAAAACACGAATTTCAATTACCCTATTTAATTAATCTTCCTTCCACTTTGTCAAAATAACCCCTGCGATGAAGAACACTGCAGCAAAGATAAGAACGATGCCGCCATTGATAAGTGCTTCTGTTTGATTCATGTAAATCATTGCATTACGTAACCCCTCATTGACATAAAACAGAGGGAGTGCATGGGCTATTATCTGGATAATAGAAGGCATCGCATCAACAGCAAAAAAAGTACCAGCCAGAAACATCATCGGAAAGCTAATTGCCCCAGCGGCCATGTCCGCTGTTTCTTCTTCTTTGACAAATCGACCGATGATCATCCCAATACCTGAGAATAGAAAGCTCGTGGCAATGATGATGACTATCGTAAGCAGGTTGATATTCACTTTGATTCCAAACGCAAGGATTCCAACACCGATTGCAACCGAAGTTGAGATAAAAGCCAAGAACAGCATGAATAACATTTTCGCAAGGATCCACTCTGACCGGGTAATTGGCGTGGTTAACAGCTTTCGAAGAATGCCATCTTTTCTGAATTTTGTGTTCCGTTCAATACTGCCATAGATGCTCTGCTGCATAATGGTAAACCCGATCATCCCTGGGATGAAAAAATCAATAAACCCGAAATTTTCAGTAATGGTGCTTTCCTCTTGGATTCCAACAACAGATCTTCCCTGTGAGATTTGCATGTTAAGTCCTTGCAGCACATTTGAAATAACGCTTCGTAAAACCTGATTGGTTTGCTGTTCGGTTGGATCAAAATAATAGGTAAGGTTCACTTTAATTGTCTGATCAACATACGAACGGGTGATATCATTTTTATAGCCTTGCGGGATGACAATCAGGTTTTTGATGTTGTTCTCTTTGATGTAATCGGTGATCGTGTCGTTCGTAGTAACGCTTTTAATGTTAATGACGCCTGTTTTATTCAGGATATCAACGAAACTCTGGGACATATCCGTATTATCAAGATCTTGAACATACAAAGTGTATTTGCTCTCACCCATGCCTGAGAAAATCGCACCGAAAAGAAGTATCAGCATAATAGGAAATAGCAATGACCAGAATACTGTTCCCCTGCTCCGCGACCAGCTACGGATGCTATAGATAAAATCAAGCCCAATTATTTTCAAATTCATGATTCAGCCTCCTCAGTGAGTCGTGCCCCAGTCAGCCGGAGAAACACTTCCTCAAGGTTAGAGCCTCGAATATCCACACCATCGTACTCAATGCACTCATGACGAAGCTCTGAGAGAACCTCAAGAACTTTTTCTTTATAATCGATTTTTACAGTAATATCTCCGTTTCCCTTCGAGTGAACCTCAAATCCTTTCTCTTCTAACAGCTGTTGTGCATCGTGTGATTGGCAGTTTTTTATATACAAGGTTGTTTTTTCACCGTACCGGGTGATAAGCTCTTGAAGTGATCCTTCCGCGATGATTTTTCCTTTATGGATGATTGCGATATGATCTGCTAAGTGTTCAGCTTCTTCCATGTAATGCGTTGTGAGGAAGACGGTTTTCCCTTTATTCCGTAGGTTGGCAATCACCTGCCAGACTTCCCGACGAGCTTTTGGGTCTAACCCTGTTGTTGGTTCATCAAGGAAGACGATTTCAGGATCATTCACAAGAGATAGAGCAACACCTACACGTTGTTTAAGTCCACCAGAGAGGTTTCGGTACAGTTTTTTTTCATGGGACCGTAAATCCATTGCATCGATGATTTCATCGATGTTCGCCCGTTTTTTATAAAGTTTTGAAAAATACGTCAGCGTCTCACGGACGGTAAATCGTTCAAAGGAATGAAATTCCTGTGGTAATATGCTAATGCGTTCTTTGAGTAGGTCAAATCCTTTTTTCGTGTCTGTGCCAAGAAGTTTAATGGTACCTGCAGTAGGTGTTCGTATGGATTCTATCATTTCGACCGTGGTTGTTTTGCCTGCCCCGTTTGGTCCAAGGAACGCGAAGATTTCTCCGGTTTTCACGGAAAAGGAGATATCGTTAACAGCAGTAAGATCACCATAGACTTTTGTCAGATGAGAAACCTCGATAGCATAGTTATTGTTCTGTCCACCAGTGGAGATAGTGATACGACCTTTTGAGTTACACGCTGCGCAGGAGACGACCATCTGCTCCCCAGGATCTCCGTAGAAGGAAGCGATTTCCCCACAGTTCGGGCATTTGAATCGTTGCTCAATCATATACTCTCTCTCGAAATTAATTAGTAGACAGTGATAAAAAACAGGTATTTAGGTTTTATCCTCACCTTGGCATTGCACCTTTATACGTATCTGTCTCTAAATTAGCTTCTGCTTTACGAACATTTAGGGTCTCTTCACTATTGTTTTTTTTTTTAATCGTTCGATAGTCTGTCGAGCCCCCACATTATGGAAAAATTAATATAGTAAGCAATATACTAAAATATAAATCATCAGCAGTTTGAATGGGCAGGTAGAGAAATATGTTAATAAAAAATCATAGACAAAACATGTTATTGGGAGTTATTTTAATAATTGTGATATTACTTCCGACAGTGGGAAGCCTGTCCAGTGGCAACCGAGATCAGGATTGCTACCCGGTTTTTAAGGGGACCGAAGGCCGGAATGGATGGTTCATTAGCCCTCTCAGTGTGAGTTTCGTATACGACCCACAATATGTCATAGAGATTCAATACTGGATGAATGGGTCATGGGTACCGTACGACGGACCGTTTAACATTACTGAGCAAGGAGAACTCCCTCTTTTTAAGTGGCGATACCTCACCATTGAGAATGGGGGCGAATGGATCTATGACAGTTGCTACTGTCTATTCAAAATTGACTTTGACCCGCCGTGGGTTGATGTCAAAATCGAACGGAAGGGTTTTTTCTTCTTCAAGAAATACATCGTTACTGCCATTGCCATGGACAACGTAAGCGGCATGGACTATGTGGAATTCTACCTCAATGGACAGCTTCAATTCAACGGTACCGAAATGCCATTTCAATGGATCTTACACCCGGTGCCCCATGTGCAAAATCTCACTTTTAAGGTCTGTGCGTACGACGTTGCCGGCAACTATGGAGATGACCAAGCAATGCGACCAAATGTTTACTCAAATAGCTTACCAAGAAATGCGGTGTGGTTCCCTGGTATCTTCTACCTTATTAAAAAGTTGATCCTCCTATGTAACCTGTAGACCCTGATTCATTTTTTTTATATACTAATATAGAAACTCCTATACCTACAACATCTTTTTTTGGTACTTCATCCGAGCATCAAAGGTATAAATGATCGGGACACCGGTTGGTATCTCCACGTTTGGGATCTCCTGATCAGAGATGTTTTCTACATATTTGGTGATGGATCGGAGGCTGTTTCCATGGGCGACGATGAGTACGTTTTTCCCTGCCTGCAACTCCGGTAAAATATGATTTTTATAATACGGGAGGGTTCGTTCACAGGTGTCTTTGAGGCTTTCCCCTTTCGGTGGGTTGACATCGTAGCTGCGTCGCCAGATACGGACTTGTTGCTCACCATATTTTTTCATGGTATCTGCCTTGTTTAATCCCTGAAGATCTCCATAATATCGCTCTGCCAAATCAACGGATTGGTAGATGGGAATCTCATTCTTCCGATCACTGCTATAATGCTCCCAATCATGAATGCGTTTTTCCTCATGATAAATAATCGGGATTCGTTTATCTGCTAATTCAAGCAAGATGTAATGCATTGTTTGAATCGCTCTCATGAGATGAGAGACATACATCGTGTCAAATCGCATGTCTTTGAGTTTCTTTCCAGCAGATGTTGCTTCATCTCTTCCTTTTACAGACAGCGGAACGTCCACCCAGCCGGTAAACCTGTTTTCTAAATTCCATTGTGATTGTCCATGTCTGACTAATACCATTGTTGCCAGGCTCATCAACTCCTTATACCTCGTAGAGTGGATAGTATTTCTCTTTTAGATATGTAACGAAGACTTTAGAATTTAACCCTTCGCCACAGGTTTTCTTGATAATCTCATCAGCGGTCATCAAACGTCCGTATTGATAAACATGCTCGGAAAGCCAGTTCAATATGGCGGTAAAATTACCCTGAGAGATTTTTTCCCTCATCGTCGTGTGTTCTTTTAAGAATTGTTTGAATAGCTGTGATGCGTAGATTGTTCCGATTGCATAGGTGGGGAAATACCCGAACTCACCCCCGCTCCAATGCATATCCTGCAATACTCCTTCTTTATCGGTTTTCGGTGTGATACCTAAAAAGTCAGTAATTTTTTCGTTCCAACACTGTGGTAATTCTGCAACCGTGATTTTCTCCTCAATAATATCTAGCTCTAATTCGAATCGGAGGATCACATGGAGACAGTACGTCAGTTCATCTGCTTCCACCCTGATGAACGAGGGTCTGACTTGGTTGACTGCGTGGTACCAAACCTCTTTGTTCATGCCTTTGCAGGTGTCTGGTGCGATTTTGTTAAACATGGGTGCGAAGTAAGTCCAGAATGGTTTGCTCCTGGCAATCATGTTTTCCCAGAACCTTGATTGTGATTCATGGATCCCTAGTGACGGGGCATCTGAAATCACCGTGTCTTTGTATTCTCCTTTCAGAAGTCCAAGTTCATAGAGCGCGTGGCCAGCCTCATGAACCGTTGAGAAGAACGAAGACAGCAGTCCTTCGCGTTCGTAGTTCGTTGTAATTCTCACGTCATCATCTGCCATGGTTGTGGTAAAGGGATGTGTGGAAACGTCAAGGCGTGATCGATCTGCAGGGAGCTTCATTTGCTTCAATAGGATGGAGCAGAGTTCTTTTTGTTGGTCAACCCCTAACTTCATCTTCACTGGTTGTTGTTTTTGATAGACAGCACTTGAGGTAATTTTTTTGAGTATTTCGACAAGCTGTGGTCTGAGTGCGCCAAACTCTTTTCGTAATGTATCAACGGTCATTCCTTCTTCATAGTCATCAAGTAGGCTGTTGTACGGATGACCTGGTAGTTTGACATAATCACAATATTGTTTTTCTAGCTCTATGATTTTTTCCAGATGTGGTGCGAACAAGGAGAATTTGTTTTTTTCACGTGCTTCTTCCCAAGCGGTGTACGCAAGCGATGTGGTCTTTGACATTTTTTCGACAAACGCTGAGGGGACTTTTCGTGCTTTTTCTACATCTTCTTTTAATTTGGTGACAATGATCCGGTCTTTTTCGGTGAGCGTGTTTGACAGTTCATCGAGTTTTTTGATATGGTTATAGAATTCATCTGAGATCACGCGTTCATGAGCCAAGCGCGAGATCAGGGAGAGTTGTTCTGCTCGTTCTCCGCTTCCTTTCCGGGGCATATAGGTCATCTGGTCCCAACCAAGCAATGAAGCTATTCCCCCAAAATGGGACAATTCTTTTTGTTCTTTGTAGATGAAATCGAGTGATTCCTTCATTTTTTCTCTCTCCTTATTTATGGTATGATTTCGATGCCGACAGGGCAGTGATCAGAGCCCATGACTTGTTGTAAAATGAACGCGTTTTTCACTTGTGGGCGGAATTCTTTGTTGACAAAGAAATAATCGATCCTCCAGCCGACGTTTCGTGCGCGCGCACCGGTTTTCAAGTCCCACCACGTGAACTGATTCGATTCTTTATGATACTGCCTGAACGTGTCCACATACCCATGATCAACCAGGGTGTCTAGCCATGCTCGTTCTACTGGGAGGAAACCTGAGATGTGTTCGTTTTCTTTTGGTCGGGATAAATCAATTTCTTTGTGAGCTGTGTTAAAGTCACCACAAACGATAATATTGCGTTTTTTTGCTTTCAAGTTATCAGCGTAGCTGAGGAACTCATCGTAGAAATCAAGTTTATACTGGCGTCGTTCTTGGTTTTTCTTCCCGTTTGGAAAATAAATGTTAAATAAGGTAAATGATGGGAATGTGTTGATAAGGATTCTTCCTTCGCTGTCGAACTCGTCTCTCCCGAATCCCGTTTTCACCTCAATTGGTTTTTGTTTCGTGAAGGTTGCAACCCCACTGTACCCTTTTCGTTCTGCTGGATTCCAGAACGTATGATACCCTGGCATATTCCTCAGGTAGGGTGGAAGTTGGTCTGGTGTTGCTTTTACCTCTTGGAGGCAGAGGATGTCTAGTGATTCTTTCTGAAACCAGGTGAAGAACCCTTTTTTATCTGCTGCTCTTATGCCGTTAACGTTCCATGACAGGATTTTCATATCCACGCCTTCCTCTTCTTATGAGAAGGTATCAGCTATTTCCGCACGCAATTTATATGTTATGCGAATTTATGGTGTTTATGTTTTTCGCTCTATGAGCGCCACGTAGAATCCATCAGTACCATCGGTCTCAGGCCAGTATCGTTTTTCATTCAACAGACGAAAATCAGCATGGTTTTTGAGGAATCGTATGACTTGCTCTTCTGCTTCTGATGGGAGAATACTGCAGACTGAATAGGCCATCCGTCCGTTTGGTTTTGTTATTATGCAGTATTTTTCTAGGAGCTCTTGTTGCAGAATTGTAAGTCGTTCCAAATCCTCAGAAGAAAGCTTCCATTTGATATCCGGGTTTCTCCGCAAGGTCCCAAACCCTGAACAGGGGACATCGAGGAGCAATCGATCTGCTGTTCCATCCATTCTTTTGTATACTTTGGATGAGGTAATCATTCGTGTTTCAATGGTGTCAGCACCTGCTTTCGTCGCTCGTTTTCGAAGTTCATTCAGTCTCCATTCCTGGGTATCTAAGGCAATGATTTTCCCTTTGTTTTTCATCAAGGCTGCAAGATGCAAGGTTTTACTTCCTTCCCCGGCACAGGCGTCAACCACGCGCATCCCTGGTTGTGGGTCAAGAATCCGGGAAACCATTTGGGATGCAGCATCCTGGACTTCGAAAAGTCCTGCGCTGAAGCTAGAGAGTTTGAAGACGTTTGTTTTTTCTATGATGTGAAGTGCGTCAGGACTCCAGTCGATTGGTTCAGCTGCAACTCCTTCTTTGCGGAGAATGGCAATCAACTCCTTTGAAGATGTTTTCAGTGTATTAACTCGAATGGCGAGATCAGGTTGCTGATTCAAAGAACTGATAACAGCATCCCATCGTGAGCCAAGTTCTTGTTCTCCTTGTTTGTCAAGCCAGTCAGGGATTGATTCACGGAGAACTCTCATGTTCTTTGTGGTTGCAATTCTTTGTATCACCTGGTTTGCATCCAGTCCTCTTTTCTTTTGGAGTGCGGTAAGATCTCCTTTCTTGGAAAAAAGGTAGATAGTGATGAGTTTCTGGAGGTCTTTTTCTTCTGGTACTGGGTCTCGATCAAGGATGTACCAGAGCGGTCTCCACCATCGGATGAGATCATATACTGTCTCAGAAAACAACGCTCGTTTGTTGTCCTCCCACTCGGGATGTAGCTTGAGCGTGATTTGTATCGCCTTTGTTGCGTATACCTTCTCCCAAAAGATCACTCGGAGTGTTTTAAAAATCTCTGGTGAGAGTTCATGAAGGCTATCTCTTGGGGGAATCGTCATGGGAACATTCCTTACACTGATACGGTCCAACATCGACACCTGATTAATAAAATCCACTCCCTGCCAAGAAAAAACTTTTGAGACAAAGTCAGCGAATACGGTTTTGTCTTAAAAGTGGTGTTGTTTCATCCGTGTATGAAGAAAGATCCCTGCTAATATAATTATATTTTGTAAATATTTATTGTTAGATATATTTATTTACTTAAACGAAGATATATAACTCACATAATTCCTACAAAATGGTTAACGAATTCAAATTCCTAAAAAATAATAAAAAAGGGAGGATAAACATCTATGAACGTCCGGATAAAGAAAAAAATACTTGCCCTTGAAATGGTACTTATACTCATCATCTCTGGATCTGTTGGATACATCATCGTATCAAGACAGGGAATGTCAAATGGTAAAAATGAGAATAAACAAAATGATAACATTATTCAAGATACAATAAAAACTACCGATGAAACCCCACAGTCCATCCAAGCGCATATAAAAGCAGGTCCACTCACCGGATATGGACCACTAGCAGTTTCCTTTTATGGAAATCCTGAGGATGATTCAGACATCGTTTCTTACCACTGGGAATTCAGTCCAACAACGATGCCTATCATTCCTCAAACACAATACAAAAAGGTACATTTTTCCTTTATCTTCTTTTTTCTTTTTTGTTTTGCCTTTTTTCCTTTTAGTTTTGCTTATCTTCTTCTCTACACAATCATCTCCAATCATCGATACAAAGCCAGCAGCCAGTATGAATCTACAGAACGTAATCCAACGATGATATTTCTGTACACGGGAAGTTATTCGGCAACACTTACAATCACCGATACACAAGGCAATACCTCTTCAGATATTGTTTGGATAACGGTATTGCAGTATGTGCATCCAGATCATGATTAATGACTTGATTGATTGACAACGGACAACTGGTACACTCTCTACCCTTTCTCAGGTATTGTCTAAAAAGTCAAATCAGCTCTCTGGTACTGCTCCTTTGTTCAATACGATTAAGCAGGATGGAGAATGATTACTTTTGAGACAAAGTCAGCGAATACTTTCACTCACCCTCCTTTTAGATATATAACCAAGAACAGTCCTTACATGATTAATTGACCTTGAGATACGGAGGACATGCCAGTCCAGTCGAACTGGCATTTCTGCCACTTTATCTCTTCGATTGCATCCCATCCCTCTCTCCTTTTTTTTCTTTTCATCCAAAAGAGTTTTATATATAAACCTAATAAAGATATGTGATCACAACCAAAAATTGGAAGTGGTTTAGGAGGAGTACATATTCCAGAAAAAACATGTGAGATGTGTAAGAATAAATTCCATCTCCAGGAGCACCAATGTGGGCTGGTCTTTGATGACAAATTCTTCATCTGTGAGGACTGTCGCACGAACACACCAGAACAAGAGATTATGGACTGGTCACAAAGCACGATGCGTCAATCCACCTCTGCGATGCCGATCTCTCTCTGGTTGATCCAAGAGCAAAACAAGAATAAACCGCCGTTCTCAAAACGAAAAGAATAACCGATAATTACAAGCAATTCGCCAGCAGAACTCTATCAAAATCCTTTTTTATAGCTAGTCTCATGCTGGTAGAGTATGTTTATTATTAAATTTGGTGGAAGCGTTATCACCGATAAAGCAAAAGAATGCTGTTTCAAACAAGAGGTAGTGGACCGACTTGCTGCAGAATTAAAACATGCGAACAAAGAAGTAATTTTAATTCATGGCGCTGGCTCGTTTGGCCATATTCTCGCGAAAAAATATAAGTTAAATGGCGGGTACAAACAAAAGAAACAAGTTGAAGGGTTTGCGCTCACGCAGGCGATGGTTCAGCGGTTAAACAATCTGGTTCTTGCATCCCTGCACAACCATGATCTTCCTGCGGTATCCATTCCTCCGCATGCTGTTCTCTCTCTTTCGAATCATAAACTATCACGAGTGGATTATTCGATTTTCCAAAAGTATCTTGACTTGGGGTTTATGCCGGTCAGCTTTGGTGATGTTACCCTTGACAAGAAACTAGGTTTTTCGATTTGCTCTGGTGATCTGCTCGTGCAGTTGCTTGCTGTCCATTTCAAACCAGAGAAAGTTATTTTTGTCCTTGATGAGGATGGATTGTATTCAGCAAATCCAAAGAATGATAGGAACGCAACCTTCATTGAGAGAGCAACAGTCAAGGATTTGGATAAGTTGACGACCCGTTTGAATGCACATGCTGATGTGACGAAAGGCATGGACGGAAAGATACATACCATTAAACAAATTGCTCGGATTGGTGTTGACACTATTTTATTGAATGGGAATATACATAACCGGTTATACGATACCTTGAAAGGGAAGAAGGTAAGGCATACCATTGTTGAGGGAGACGAAGCATGAGTCAAACCGAGGAAAGGAAGCGCGAACATGTGCAAATCTCGTTAAAAGAAAATGTATCTGCTCATCATAACTACTGGGATGACGTCCATCTTATTCATAACGCGCTACCGGAGATTAATGAAAACGAGATTGATCTCTCGGTCCAGTTGTTTGGGAAAAAACTGAATGCACCACTGATTATCTCTGGGATGACGGGCGGATATTCTGAGGGCAAGAAGATCAATGAGCATCTTGCTGCTGCTGCCGCAGCATTCCAAGTCGGTATGGGTGTTGGCTCACAGCGCGCTGCGTTAGAAAATCAGAAACTAGCGGAAACCTACAGCGTCATCAAAGAATATGATATTCCGTTGAAAATCGCAAATATCGGTGCGTCACAGATTGTCCTTTGGGACAAAAAACAGATTCTTGAGAACGCAGAAAAGATAGTAGAGATGATTGATGCAGACGTGCTTGCGGTTTGTTTGAACTTTTTACAGGAGGCGATACAACCGGAAGGTGAGGCACATGCAAAAGGTTGCCTTGCTACAATTGATATGCTTTCACGGGAATTCGGTCGCCCGATCATTATTAAGGAGAGCGGCGCAGGTATCTGCGGCAAGGTTGCACACCAACTAAGGAAAACAAAGATTTGTGGGATTGATGTCGGAGGCGCTGGGGGCACTTCATTTTCCGCGGTGGAATATTATCGTGCGAAAATCAAAGGCGATACTCACAACATGCGTGCTGGCCAGACGTTCTGGGACTGGGGGATCCCAACACCAACATGTATCCTTGAGGTCGGAAAAGCAACCAATTGGGAACTACCGATTATTGCAACCGGTGGGATCCGTCATGGACTTGATGTCGCAAAAGCTTTGGTTCTTGGTGCGAACGCAGCCGGAATGGCACATGCCCTGCTGAAACCAGCGCTGAAGGATAAAAAATCCACGGAACTAGAACTCGACATAATCACTCGGGAGCTGCGGATTGCTATGTTTCTTGTTGGCGCTGATTCTGTTGAAAAACTATCGACTGCGGAAGTGAAATATGGACTTACAGAATGAACTGATGAAACGAACAACGATGTTCAATACGTATTGGCAGCGGTACCTGCAGCTAAAAAAACCTGCGACGCTGTACGAGGCATCACGACATCTCCCTTTTGCCGGTGGGAAACGAATCAGACCGTTTCTAACCATGGTTTCCTGTGAAAGCATCTCTGGTGATACCCAGAAAGCTCTCCCGTTTGCCGCTGGCCTTGAGTTGATGCATAATTTCACGCTGGTTCATGATGACATCATGGATCATTCCATGCTTCGACGGAACCTTCCAACTGTACACGTCAAGTTCGGTGAACCTGCTGCTATTCTCTCCGGTGATTTATTGTTTGCGAAATCATTTGAAGCAGTCCTGGGGACCTCCGTTGATTTTTCTACGTTTAAGCAACTGCAGCAGGATTTTATTGACTGTGTCATCGCTATCTGCGAAGGTCAGCAGCTGGACATGGAGTTTGAGCAACAAAAAACAGTTCCTGAGCAGGAGTATCTGGATATGATCAGTAAGAAAACAGGTGCGCTGTTTGAACTATCCGGCAAAGGTGGCGGGTTGATCGGTGGTGGAAACCCACAAGAGGTTGCTGCGTTACAGACCTACGGGATGGCACTGGGTTTAGCGTTTCAGATCTGGGATGATTACCTTGACATGAGCAGTACTGCAACAACACTAGGGAAGGATATCGGCAATGATATCAGAAACGGGAAAAAGACGCTGATCGCGGTACACTGCCTGTCTCATGCGACCGGCAAGGAAAAGAGACTGCTGGATGATATTTTTGGAAACCGCAGCGCATCAGAACACGATGTCACGAAAGTGTACGATCTCTTTAGGGAACTTGGATCTGTAGAATACGCACAGCAGCGTGCATTACACTATGTCAACCAAGCAAAAGACGCAATAACGGCACTAAAGCCATCTGATGCAAAAGAACTCTTGCATCAACTCATCGATTATACCATTCAACGAGAAAAGTAACTATGCCAACTCAGAAGATACAGACAGAGGCACGGAAGTTCGCATTGCAGAACGCGATTTTGTTCAACGGAAAAGCAAACGAAAAAGCGGTTGCAGGGAAGGTTATCGCAGCGTTGAAGAAAGATGGTGTGACACCAGCAGAGATTATCCCGGTTGTCGCAAAGGTGGTTACCCAAGTAAATAGCATGTCAGCACATGATCAGCTCACGGAGCTTACGTCACTTGCTCCTGAGCTATTACAGCGAGAGAAGAAAGAGCGGGATTTTTCACTTCCCCCATTGCCATTTGCTGAGAAAGGGAAGGTTGTTACTCGTTTTCCCCCAGAGCCAAACGGATATCTGCATATTGGTCATGCGAAGGCAGCGATCATCGATTATGAATACGCGCGGATCTATGACGGGAAGTTCATTTTACGTTTTGATGATACGAACCCGGAGAACGCACACCCTGAGTTTTATGATGCGCAGAAAGAGGATTTGCGCTGGCTTGGAGTCGAATGGGACAGCGAGTACCATACCTCTGATCATTTAGAAACCCATTACAAACTTGCAGAGCAGTTAATCAAACAAGGGGATGCGTATCTGTGCAAATGTACATCAGAGGCGATCAAAGAAGGCAGGTTTAATGCAAAGACCTGTAGTTGTCGTGAGAACCGCACCGGTGAGGCAGCACTTGATCTGTGGAAAGACATGATTGCTTCCCCGGAGGTGAGCGGGATTCTTCGTCTGCATGGTGAGATGGGAAGTGATAACACCGCGATGCGTGATCCCACCTTGTTCCGTGTCATTGAGGCGGAGCATCCGTTGACCGGTGATAAATACCATGTGTGGCCCACGTATGATTTCGCAGGTGCTGTTGAGGATAGTATCAGTGGGGTGACGCATCCGTTCCGGACCAAGGAGTACGAGTTGCGGGACCCGGTGTATTTCCGTATTCTGAGTTTGTTGAATCTGCGGGCTCCTCATCTGATGGAGTTTTCCAGGCTTTCGATTGAGGGAATGCCGGTTTCCAAACGAAAGATAAAACCACTCATTGAACAAGGTTTGGTGACCGGATTCGATGACGTCCGATTACCGACCTTGCGAGGGTTGAAGCGGCGAGGGATTGTCCCTGAGGCGATTAAACAATTTGTGCTTCAACAAGGTTTTTCAAAGGTGGAATCCGTTGTTGATTTCAGCTTGGTTGAATCCGTGAATCGGAAGTTCCTTGACCCCAGGGTGAAACGGTACTACTTTGTTCCAAATCCTGTACAACTGTCGGTTGATGGTGCGCCGAAAAAAAACGTGAAACTGTCGTTGCACCCTGATGCGACGATGGGCGAGAGAATCATCCATACAGGTTCAACGTTTTTCGTACCAAAAGAAGATGCGCAGAAGATGAAGGCTGGAGACGTCTTCCGGTTGAAAGGATTATACAATGTGAGGATCACAAAAACCGGTGACACACTTACGGGAATCTATGCTGGAGAAGAACTCATTCCAGAAACAGCTAAGATTCAATGGACCACTGACGATCATATCCCACTCACGGTTATTGTTCCCGGGCTTATTTTCAAAGGCGAGACCTACAACCCTGATAGTTTCCATGAACTGCAGGGGTACGCCGAGAAAGCGGTTTCAGGTATAACTATTGGAGAGATCGTGCAGTTTGAACGCGTTGGATTTGTACGGCTTGAAAAACAGAAGAAAGACCTTGTCGGCATCTTTACTCATAAATAATTAATTTTTTATTGTTTTGTAAGATTTTCAATAAATCCTCCAGCGACGGATGTGAGCGTAAGGATGCTGTTGTTCTGAGAAAAAGAATAGTGATACTTCCCAGGAAAATACGTGTCAATGATCAATATCCCATACGTAAGATGCCAGGTGCCAGGGATACGACCAAGTCCCATGTTCGTGGTTACATAGGAGCCGTTTGCGTAGAAGATCCTGGTTTCTGTATAGTTATCTCCACCCATTGGGTTTTGTTTCAGTTCTGTCTTCCAGGTACCGATAAATTTTTCTCCTTGATTGTTTGATTGGTTACATCCACTCAAACTCGCAATGATGAGGATAAGAAGAATTCCAATGATTGCACATTGTTTTTGCATGCGATTTCTAAATCAGTATCGACAATTTCATACTTTCTGTTTTCATCTCTTCTTTATTCTTTTGTTCTATAGGATTTTATTGGGTTCCTTAGCCGGATGCCAGTCAATCTGAAAATAATCAAAAATGTATGGGGCCTCAATAATGGGTCCACGAATTAAACTGATCAATCCAGGAATCATATATGGCAGTATTCTTGGTCTATCCCAATAATTCTGATCCCAAACACTACGACATATTGGAATATGTAAAATGTTTTTTAAAATCCGAATCCTTGTAAGTATCGGCTGATTGAAATATGCGTTCTGTCCATTCCCAATAAAATTATTTTGAAGGATGCTGTCTGAGGATGTGCCAAAGTTTGAAACACCAAGCTTTTCATTATGCGAAATATTGTTCCGATACACAGTATTATTATATGATGATATAATAAAGACACCGACTTCATTCTCGGAGATAATATTATTTGAGAGATTATTGTTTATTGCTACCGCTAACATGATTCCATACTCGGTTTGAGAAATAATATTGCCATTAACGGTGTTATTTTGGCCATTCAATAAAATACCGCAACCCTCATTACGAATGATTAGATTATTTGTGATCGTGTTGTACCCACTGCCTGGGAACGCTGGGAGTTCAAAGGGGTTACCATAATATGTTCCGATACCAACCATATTATCCGATATGATATTATCAGTGATTCTGTTATTATTTGATGATATTATAATCCCATATCCTTCACTGGAATTCTGAATCGTGAACCCACTTATCACCACGTTATCTGCTGTGATATTTACACCATATTTACTCGTGTTTCCATCAATAAACGTGGTGTGTTTGTTTTCCCCGAGGAGAATAAGAGATTTGTTCGCATTGATGTTCTCCTTATAAGTACCATTGTATACAAGCACCGTTCCATTTTCTGCGACAGCATTAATTCCATCTTGTATCTCATTGAAATGATTGTACCCCCATCCTGGTGTCGAACTATTGTAGTCGTCATTGATATATACAATTGGTGGGTCAATTGGTTGTTCCATTGTGACTTTCGCATACCCCCAGAATCCTGCGTACCACCTAGCCGCAAAGGTGATATTCTTTGGAGGAATTACTCCTTGATCCTCTCTTGTTATCCAGAATGTATACTCACCGTTCAACCCATTACCCAATTTGTTATTTCCTGTGGTATGATTAAATTCTATATCATCTTCTTCCCAGATCAAGTACACTTCCGCGTTTTTTATCGGAGCCCAATCCATATCTGTAACTCTTACGGTCAGGTTAAAATCCTGCCCCCATGGGAAAGATTCCACCGATGGATTTACAAAAGTCCCATTGATAATTTGTATGTAATCGATTGCTGAGCCATTACCAGGCCAGTCGATTCTGAGGGCGATAACTCCACCCGGTTGCGTCGGTGTGACACAACAGTTCCAATCCCCTGTGATGCCTACATGATAAAGCGTTGTGTGATCAACGGGATACAGGATATCGCCGTAAACGGTGATGTTTTTCCAGTCTTCCCAGGGGTCATCACCGTAATAGGCTGTGGTTTCCGAACTATTTGATCCTACTATGGTGAAGTTAATGGTCAATGTGGGAGTGATTCCGGAATCAGGGATATACGCAGGTATGTTCACTTTCATATCGGTTGGATTTCCACTACCGTCATTGTTGATAATAAGTTGTACCGGTGTGATAATCGCAACGTTGCTCGAGATATTCGCTGGTAATGATGGAATGATGCTTGTCGTAACAAAAAGAAGAATGATTCCAATCGCCAAACCTTTCCTTTTCATTAATTTTCCTCCTTTGAATTAGGAATTATTAACAGTCACAGCTTTAGCTATATGAAGGTTCTTGGTAGCAATTCCCCGCATTGTCCCAGGCGTTCCACGTGTGGGAATAACGGTAAAGAAGATCAAACAAGCATTTTAACCAGAATAGCAACAAACACCCTTTCCAGATAAGCTGGTACGGTGGTTCTGTATCAATAGAACCATCGATGAAGAATCGAACCCTATTTACACCACTAAATTCATCGGAGACATTTATATCAAATTGCCATTTGAACAAGCCGAGCCGCTTGGATGTAATATTCGATGCAATAGGTGAAAGCCAATCTATTTTTATTTCTAAAGAGGAGATATTTGACATATTGGAATCGCACGTCCATTCTAACAGATGTATTCCTTGTGGAATCAGCTCAAACGGTTCCGTATATTTAATCCAATTACTTCCATTTATTCGGTAATAGGTATTGTTGAGCGTTCCATTGAATGTCACTTTAACGGTGCTCACGTACCAATTGTTCTCCCCCATTTTTCCTGAGAGTTCTGGCCAGCACGGCGGGTCACTACAATTACAGCTATTTACATTTTCAATCCCAACAACATTGGTCAACGAACCCAGAACAAGAAGAACCACGGCAATGGCACTAACTCCAATAAGAGGATTTTTTTTCATCTGTTTCCTCCCTCTACAGATTTATAAAGAACCTTATGTTATATAAACCTTTGGAGATACAAAACCGAACTCCATAACTCTCCTCTCCACCTTGTTTTGAAGTAAGGTATTTAAGCACCAAGATGATTTCTTATCCTTGCAGGGATGCAAACAAAAAGGATGGGAAATCAATGCGCTTCCTCAATATAGTAGCAATCATGCTAGCTCTTTTCTTCGCAGTAACTGTAAGTACCAGTAGAGCTGCCCCGGTACTCCAAGCAGAGGCAAATGTAACCACGATAGCGGTCATCATCACGGTCGTTGCCTTACTGCTCGCATTTTTCTTCCTCATGGGTGGTGTCAAATACGTCACCCCAGAAAACGTCCTGGACACCGAAATACGAAAGAACCTCTATGAGTACATCGACGAATACCCAGGAAGCCACCTCCGGGAGATCGCCAGAGAACTTGACCTCAAACCAAGCAACGCTGCCTGGCACCTCAGAAAACTCGAGCAAACCAACCTGGTCAGAAGCAGAGCTATTGGAGGAAAAAAAGTCTACTACCTCGTCGAAGGAGGCGTCGAAGCAAAACAACGAGCAGTCGCAGAATCAATCCTGCGAAACAAAAACGCCAGAGACATCATGCAATATCTAACAGAGCACCCAGGAAAACACCTGCTCGAGATCGCCCATGCCCTCAACATCAACCACCATGTCGTCAAATGGCACATCAACAAACTCCACGAAGCAGAACTGATCGAAGGAGACACCACGAACTCAGCGTACCCTATCTACTACCCCACAGAAATAGGACGACAATTCATGGAGACATATAACGAGTATCTGAAAACAACCATCGGGAAAGCAGCTTAGATTCTGCCTACATCAACGACTTCAACGTTCTCGACTTTCTTTATTTTCCCGAATTTTTCCACAATAGGATCCAGTCCCCCCTCAACATCAGGGACCGCAATCGTCACATCGAGACCACGGAGACCAAACGCAATTTCTTTTACCTCAACACGGCCGAGCCGGGCTGGTTTCTGAACAACTTTTTTCACCTCAGCAGAAATCAAGTCCATATCCTTATCACTAATCACACCATCAGGCATGAGACGAATAAGTGCTATAACTTCTCCCATTAACAAGTCCTCCTATGGTCCTCTGAATCCGCATTTCGGGCAGGTATACACGACACTCTGTTCCCTGCAGTTTGAGCATCGTCCAATCACGGTCTCACAGGTTGCACATTGGAACGTTGTCGACCCTTGTTCAAGCAAGCCTTTTCCGCATGAAATGCATCGATCAGCTTTTTTCATAGGAAAAGCTGTATACCCTACCTATTTTTAAACCTGACGCCCCGCTTTCTTGGAGTATTACCCTTCTTTTTTACTCATCGTTTCCAATGAGAACGAGGTGATTGATTTAAAAATCCGGTACTGAAAAATCGCTCCACAGATCATATTCATATGATAGGTGATAAACCGGAATAATAATACAAACACACCGAGCAAATACTGATGTGATGCGCCAAGCAATACGCCATACAACGCTGCCATCCCTAGTTCGGTGACCCCTGAACTTCCAGGTGTCGTCGGAAGCATCACGATAATCAACAATAATGCCTGAGCAGCATACGACTCGATAAAAAACGGGTCAAGACCGAGTGCTAACAACAGCATTGACGGGATCATAAAACCTGTTGACCACATCAACACCGTTAAACCACCTGCACCAAGAAATGCCTTTTTTCCCCCGGTTAAAAAGAACACCATGCTGTTATGAAAATTATCAACCTCATGGCCAATCCGATCAACAACAACCGTGCTCCTCTCCTTCTTAGAAAACCTACTTAGCTTCTTACTAATGGTAATCAACAATGATTTCGTTTTCTTCGGATATTTCAAAGCCAACGCAAACAATACAAGACCGATGACAAACACAATAACTCCTATGGAAAGCCCATAGCTGATCAGCTTCACATCAATCCGATCTTTAAAAACAAAAAAACCAAAAGGAACAAGCACTAAAATGAAAATCGCATCAATCAACCGTTCACCAAGAACAGCAGCCGTCGCACCACCAGTACTCAGACCATCTTTATTCAATAAATAAATACGAACCGGTTCGCCACCAGCAACCGACGGTGTAATACCAGCAAGGAACTGATTCGCAATTACTATTTTGGTTGCTTCCCATACACTGATATGAACCTTCGGATCAATTGCTTTACTCAGAACTTTTAGCCGTGCACCCCAGATAAACCAATACAAAACATTCAACAGCACCGCGGCGCCAAAGAATAAAAAGAACTCAGCGCGAAACGAGAGTTGTGACAGGTACTGAATTGTCTGAGCATCGATCGTAAAATACAAGATCAACACGATGATTGAGAGACTCAGTGCAATACTTACGAAAATAGAAATTTTTGTTTTATTGAGTTTCTTTTTCTCGTTCGTCAACAAAAAGGGTTATTTTCATGATGCTATAAGTCTCTTGTGGTTTATACGAAAATATGATGATAAAAAACCTTATGTTCTCTGATTGATTACTCCCTAAAGATTGTGACTCTATGAAAAAACTCCCTGTCAGTAAGTACCTGCAAACGATGCGCTACGCAGCAGCAAATTACGTATCACGAGAATGTATCTATCCCTTCTACGCCTCCTTTAAAGTCACCCATGTCTGCAGCCTGAAGTGCAGCTTCTGCAACGTCTGGAGGGAAAAAACACCTGATCTCGTAAAAGAAGATGTCTTCAACGTCATCGATAACATCGCCAATTCCAGTATTGTCGTCTTAAGTTTGGAGGGAGGAGACCCGCTCGTCAGAAAAGACCTGGGTGAAATCCTCCAGTACGCCCACCAAAAACCATTCTACCTCTTCTTTACCACCAACGGGCACCTCCTTCATAAACGACCCATGAAAGAGTACGGCAAACACATCGACTACCTCCACATCAGCATCGATGAGGGGCATGACAACCTCAAATTCTTTGACAGGCTTGAAGAGTTCCAAAGCTACGGACCAGAAATCTGTATCCAAATCGTCGTCACAAAAGAAACCCTTCCTGTCCTTGAAGAAAAAGTCAAACGCGTCTACGAGGCCAACGCACGCACCGTCGTTATGCCTGCCTGTCATTTAGACGGAACCGATGATTTCTACCCTGACCCGAAAGGCTTCCGAGCAGAAATATTGCGATTGAAAAAGAAATACCTGAATACGATTACCACACCAAAGGGATTTTTAGATAACATCAACACGCCCCACGGCTGCTCCACTTCCTCGGTTATTATTGACTCGGACGGCGGCCTGTTCTACCCCTGTCGGACTGTAGGAAAACACCTCTATAACTTCACTGAAGGCTCATTTATGAAATTCCTTAAAACACCAGAAGCAAAAGAAGCACGAACAGCAATGAAAGAATGCAACCGAAGCTGCGGATGGTACCAGTACTTCGCCACCGACGTGTTCGCGTCACCCCGCTCTCTGTATTCATCACTGAGCCCGTACATCCTCAAATAACCACCCCTGTTTTTTTTGGTAACTATTATGTATCAATCACTGGTTATACAGTAGTGAGGGATTCGGTTTTCATGAAGATACTATTCACCACAGAATCATACTACCCGATCATCGACGGCGGCGCGATCGCACAACACCGCATCGTCCATGAGCTAATCAACAAAGGACATGACGTCCAGGTGATCGCCCCGAGCTTCTCCTTCAAAAATACAATCGAAGAAGATGACGGGTCGACAATCTACCGACCGCGCGCATTCCTCCTCCCCTTTTACATGAACAATAAATATCATTTCGCCCCGTTTCCGTTCTTGTATGTGAAAAAAATTCTTGAGACATTCAAACCAGATGTGATCAACGTCTGCTCTCCCTACCCTATTAGCATCTGTGCGGTTATCTGGGCGAAAAAGAAACACATCCCCTTGGTCGGTTCGATCCACATCCTGCCAGAAAACGTGCTCGCCCCGTTCTTTACCTCCGCTTTGTATCCTACTATGGTGAAGTACACCTGGTCCTATCTCATCCACTTCTACAACCTTGTTGACTGGGCGACGGTCCCTACTCAGACCGGAGCAACAATGTACCAAGAAAAAGGATTAAAAACGCCGGTAACCCCTATCTCAAATGGAGTGAACACCGAGTTGTTCAAACCAAACAACAAGGGCGAATATCTTCGGAAACGGTTCAATCTCCCTAAAAAACCACTTGTCCTCTACACCGGTAGAATCAACCAAGAAAAAAACGTTGACGTGCTCGTGAAAGCAATCCCGTCTGTCCTCAAAGAAGTCGATACGCATTTCCTTTTCTGCGGGTCTGGTGGTCTGAAACCAGAGATGATCAAATTAACACAGGATTTAGGGGTGGATGATCACACCACGTTTATCGATTTCCTTGACTGGGCTGATTACCCGAACATCTACCCACTCGCTGACGTTTTTGTCATGCCTGCCGAGTCAGAACTCCAAAGCATCGTCACCCTCGAAGCAATAGCCTCAGGGGTCCCACCAGTTGTTGTCAACAAAGGAGCGGTCCCTGAACTTGCTAGTTCAGGAAATGGTTTGGTCTTTGAGCCAAAGGACAGCAACCAGCTTGCATCCAACATCATCACTATCCTCTCTGATAAAAAACTAAGGGACACCATGAAAAAGAAAAGCCTGCGACTGAGTGAAAAACACTCGATGAGGTATGTTGGCTCTCAGTATGAGCAGGTGTACGAATCAATCCTTGAAAAACACAAAAACAAATGATCCTTATTTTTTCACCATGAGATGCTGTTCAATAAACGTCCAGTTGACCCTGTAGACCTCAGCCCAATGTACTTCTTCTTGGTTCTGATTCATGGTTGCGTTCCGGTAGACGAGTTCAAATGGTTCTTGTTTGAACTTCAGATACGAGTCATTGGTCATATAGACGCTCTGGAGCACGCGGACGTTGACAGACATGTCACGCATCACATCATCGATCAGCACATGAGTAACTGAACTACGATTCGCGTTAGCATTAAAATCAACAACACATTCCAACCAGGTGTCACCTGTCCACGTATCATTCGTACCCTCAAAGGTCGCATTGATCCCTTCAGCCCACATCATCTTTGATAACCGCAGATCCGTGGCAACCACGGTACTATTTCTATCAAGATTCTCCTTTATCCAATCGATAGCGTGTACAGTCTGATCCGGGATGCTTTCATCCATCCACTCCAACGATGTGTACACTGGGTAGACTGCGACTGCGTTTGAAAACACCAGACCACAAACGACAAGTCCGAATAATACCTGAATTGAAGGATTTGAGAGCTGTTTTTTGAAGGACAACGATACCGTGTGTTCTCGTTTTCTAAAGAAATAGAGCACGCCGACAGCGGCAAAAAGACAGGCTGGGACCGTCAGATACTCGACATGACGATCAGGGAATAATGTCGTATTCACGGTCACCAGTGAATAAATAAAGGATGCGAGGATCGCGCATAACCAGGCTTGGAAAAACCATCGGTTCTTTATCTGATCAAGATACTCAATGCCCATGCATCCAAACCCTATAAACAGCAGCATCGGAATTGAATACACAATGGAGAGCGGCTTCATCCGCATGCCGCTGACCGGGAAATTCACAAATAAAAACACGATCTCGGCAGATAAAATAAACACAAACCCGGCAGTAAAAAAGATGATTGCGCGTTTCCGTGAATGAGCAGGGTTGAATGTAAGCATTTTTTCAAGTCTGTTCAACCACGTTGATTTATTTTTTTTCATTGCAGCAATACCCAGAAGAAGGCCAAATAAGAGGATATAGAAAAGCAGAATCACCAGATATGATGAAACAGATAATCCATTGCTCATAAAGGTGCTGAACACTGGTGTGGCGATAAACATCCAGTAGCCAAAGGTGAGTGCTGATGCAACGGTGACGTATGCGACGTCTCGGTACATACTTCGAAGGTCGATACGAAGGCTTTTAATGACAACAATAAAGAAGATGGTGATCAGGAAGAAATAGGTGGTGAGATGATGCGACATAATAAGAAACACCGTGGAGATCAACAGAGGCACCAGGTATTTCTTCTCGTTCATAAATTTAAGGAACAGGTAGGTGGAGAGCATCATGAAGAAATGCCCCATGGTTAATGGTGCGGCATGGCTGGTTTGGTACACATGGAAGGGGATGACCGCAAGAAACATCGATGATAAGAGTGCAAGGTCGCGTCGTTTCGTCATCTCATGGACAATAAAATAGAATATAAGCACGGTCAGTCCGCCAAAGATCGGGGCAATCTTCGGCATCACCCAGAGGAGATCAACCCCGGTTATCCAATGACCAAACGCGGAGAAAATATAGAGCACCGGGAAGTAGTTATACATCCCGCCCCAGCCGTTGTACTCGTTGAAGATTTGCTGATTTTCAACGAACCGTGAGGTCAAGCCGTAGTAAATCCCAAAGTCACCGCCCCATGCAGCGTTCGTCCAGGCTGGGATCGACCGCACCGCGATAGCAATACCGGTAATCAGTAACAACCAGAAGTACCATGATTTCAGAAGCCCCCATAGTCTCATAGGCAGGAAGTCTCTCCTCAAGGGTAATACTTGTTCCATTTAAAGCAGTTATGGTAAAATATCATGTTTTATCCGTGATAATACGAAGAATATTCTCAACGGTTGTTTTCACATCGCATTCTCGTGCAAATCCGTTTTTCTCTTGCGCAATCTTCACATCAGATTTCAAATGAATCGCATCCTGCGACACAGAATAAAACGTACCTAACTCGTTATGATATTTTGAAAGATATTCTTGTTCGATTTGACCGGGTGTTGGGATGAACAATGCTTTTGTGCCGACAACTGCGACGTCCATGATCGTTGAATATCCGGAGCGTGATACCACCAGCTTTGCTTTATTCAACAACTCTTCCCGCAGTTCCTTGGTAACAAAAGAATACGTCGTCAGATGTTTCTTTTTCACTATGGAATATTTCTCTGCTTTCCCTAAGGTCATGACCACGTTCCCTTCGAGCTCATTGACCTGCGATACGAGTTTTTCCTCAAGGATACTTCGTTGTGGTTCAGGACCAGAAATCGAAATCAAATAATCAATATCCTTTATCATTGAGCGTTTCGTAAAATCAGAAAGCACTCCGACATAATGGATCATGTCTTCATCGATTCTTTTTAGATTATGGGACAAATCACCGGAGAGGTTGTCTTCTTTGTAATCAGGTACCATGACGCTAACATATCGTTTGAAAAAAAACAAATTGAACCGCTCCATAGCACGCTCAAACATCTTAATTCGAAGAGGGTTCATGATTCGCATCTGATGAGAGATAAAAAACGACGGGATCTTCTTACTATACATATCATATCTGGCATCAGAAACAATACAATCATATTTTTTTTGATCAAGTATTTTCTGAAGCTGGGATAACCCGTCCTCAATTCTTTTAATGAACACCGGCCAGTACACCATGCTTTTTGCCAAAAACTGCCTGGTGTTCTCAGATATCAACATCGGATAATCAGGGATATCAATGTACTCAGCAGCGTCCCCAAGCTCCTTTTTGAGTAACTCTAAACTTCTTCCATTTGAAATAACGGTAACGTTATTTTTTTCAGTGATAAGTTTTCGAATCACGGGTAATGATCGTGTCGCGTGGCCAAGACCCCATGAACACACTCCATAGATAATTTCCATATGAGGCATTGTATTTTGCACGACGTTAAATAGCTAACGAAACACTAGTTTTTATAGACGAAATACTATTTCAACTGGGGATCGAATGAACTGGAGACAAAAACTGTTGGATGTTACTAGCCAGAACAACAGCCTGCTTTGTGTTGGACTCGATACAGATGTTGGAAAAATACCAAAATTCTTACGAGAATCAAATAAAAATCCGCTGTTTGATTTCAACAAAGCGATCATTGAAGCAACCAAGGACCTGGTGTGTGCATACAAACTGAACATGGCGTTTTATGAAGTCATGGGGAAAAAAGGCATCGAAGCACTAGAAAAGACCATACGCTACATCCCCAACAACATCGTCATCATCCTTGATGGGAAACGCAATGACATTGGCAACACCGCGCTGAAATACGCACAATCCCTCTTTGATACACTCAAAGCGGATGCAGTAACAGTCAATCCATATCTCGGCAAGGACGGCATCATACCGTTCTTAGACTATAAAGACAAATGTAGTTTTATCTTATGTCGGACTTCGAACCCCTCTGCAGGTGATTTTCAAGATCTCATTGTCTCATCAACACCATTATACCAAATCGTCGCCAAGAAGATTCGCGAATGGAATACGAATAATAATTGTGGTGCGGTCGTCGGTGCAACGTACCCGGAGGAACTCAAAACCGTTCGTACTATCCTTGGAGAACACATCCCTATTCTCATCCCCGGTATTGGTAAACAAGGTGGTGATGTCGAGACAACAGTGAGAAACGGAACGAATTCACAACGGGAAATGGCTCTTATTAACTCCTCACGTGAAATCATCTTCGCAGGTGAACAACAGGATTTTGCAGAACAATCCCGCAAGAAAGCAGAATCGGTTCGCAATGAAATCAATAAATATCGATAGGACACTCGATAAAGCGAATTTGTGTTTGAATAGTCTGGTACCACTGATTTTAAAGGCAAGCGCCTGGTTTGGAAAAATAATGAAACGCTATTGGATTAAAATCCAACCTGTATTTGGGCTGATGTATCTTTGGGTAAGGTGATTAGAAAGCGGCAATATTTCCATAACCTATTACAAATAACCAATTCCGACCAACAAATCCTACATGTAAATAGTTACATTCAATCCAACATGATTTTTTGAAAACCCAGTTATGTTCAAAAGGTTGGTAACCAATGACATTTATCGTTCGATTATACCATGGGGCTCGATTATATACTACTACCTCAAGTAAAGGAAATACACCCCATCTCACTTCGAACGGACCCCAAATAATCGCAAAATTGAAAAAATCCTCATCGTCGTTATTCGTAGGTGTCACTTTTTTTATCAGTAGTTCCGGGGATGTTTTTTCTCCATTTGCCTGTGGTGTACTGGTTTGGGCATTACATATAGGTAATACCGCACTACAAACAAATAAAAAAATCATTGCACAACAAATGCATTGAACTATCTGGATATATTTTTTCACAGAAATCTCTCTAATCCTATTATCCTACCATATTACATAGTATGATGTGGGTATATATAAATAACGAAAACTCAATTAAAACCGTAAAACCCACGCCAGCGAAACCTTAATTAATCAGAGACGGTATGTTTTTTTATCCTTGATAAGAAGATCTCCATGACTACATGATTGGAGAAGCAAGTTCAAGGTAACAGTTGATATCGATTAGGGTCCCTGTTCGATCAGGCAGACGAAATGTCAAGAGATGAAAAAGAGGATAACCACGATATCATAAAGATGTCGCGAGAAGCGTTGCAGCATTCTCCCACTGCTGCTTACTGTGGAGAGTGTTGTGTCACCACACCCAATGCACCATATTGTTTTGTGTTGGGTGACAGCGACAAAAACTATTTGTAGTAACGACAATTCGAACCATTTATAATAAACATATGTCCACGTATAACCTTCTTTTTTACAAGTTTTCTCAGATACTATTATATTCCAAAAAAGCATACCATCAACAAATAGAAAATAGGATAGTCTTTATAGACTTCGAAGGAAAAATCTTAATTTCATTTGAGAAAATGAAAAGGATTCGAATAAAAACGAAAAGCTTATAGCTATGAGGTAGGTTTTACGGTTAAAAATCGCAAATCAAATCCAAAAAATTTCAATTACCGTGTAATCTCGATGAATTTACGAAGATACTTGGGAGTAGAAATTATTAGTAAACACAAAATGTGTCATTGGTGAGGAAGCAGAGGAATGAAAATCGCAATGATCGGCTGGGAATACCCACCATTTAAAGTGGGCGGCTTAGGTACCCACTGTTACGGGTTGACCCATGGACTTGCCGATAAAAACGTTCACATAGACTTCTACATGCCGAAGCTCAGACAAAAAGTCAAGAGTGATAACAAGAATATTACTATCATTGAAGTGGGAGAAACAGAGGTATATCCGTACGACCGACCCGATGATAAAGAACTTGGCGGGAAATTCTTTGATGCAATCTATCGATACAATGATCTGTTAGTTCAGAGGGTCAAAGGGAAATACGATTTGATACACTGTCATGACTGGCTCACTATGAAAGCAGCGGTAGCCCTGAAAGAAAAGATGGGTGTTCCTCTTGTTCTGACAGTTCACTCAACTGAGTATGACCGATCTGGTTGGATCTATCCAAACCAATGGTTCGTCGATATCGAACGAGAAGGCATGCAGAAAGCAGACCGCATCATCGCAGTCAGTGAGTTCACCAAACGAGTCATTGTTGAGAAATACGGGATACACCCGGATAAAATCACCGTGGTCTACAATGCAGTCTATCCTATTGGGGAAGGCGAGAAACGAAATCTTATCCTGTTCTTGGGCAGACTGACGATACAGAAAGGCCCGGAGTTCTTCCTGAAAACTGCAAAAAAGGTGTTAGAGTACGAGGATGCTCGGTTTGTGATTGCAGGAGTCGGAGACATGCTTCCTCGCTTAATTGAACAAGCTGTACACATGGGGATATCAAATAAAGTCATTTTTACGGGAAAACTGACGGACGAGGAAGTCCAACATATCTATAAAATCTCAAGCATCTACGTCATGCCATCGGTCAGCGAACCGTTTGGTATCACCGCTCTTGAAGCGATCTCCGCGGGAACACCAACAATTGTGTCAAAAAGCGCTGGCGTCTCGGAGATACTGAAGAATTGTTTCAAGGTCGACTTCTGGGATACCGATGAGATGGCAAACAAAATTATCGCACTTTTACGGTATGATTCCTTGCGGGATGCCATGAGGCAAAGTTCAAAAAGGGAGATACAATTATTTACCTGGGACCGCGTCGCAGAACGGACGCTTGACGTCTACAGGGGTCTAGCCTAATATGCCATCCATATGTTTCTACTTCGAAGTGCACCAACCATTCAGATTAAATCATTTCTCGGTATTTAATATTGGAAATACAAGAGATTTCCATTCCACTTATTTTAATCAGCATCTTAACCAAAAGATTTTTGAAAAAGTGGCAAAGAAATGTTATCTCCCTACCAATAATTTATTACTTGATTTGATTCGCAAATACGATGGGAAATTCCGAATATCCTATAGCCTTACCGGAACGTTCGTTGAATACTGTGAGAAGTACCTCCCGGAACTTCTTGATAGTTTCAAGGAACTATTCAAAACCGGTGCTGTTGACCTCATAGAGGAGACCTACTTTCATTCTCTCTCTGGACTCTACGATGATCTTGATGAGTTTGAGGATCAAGTCAAAATGCATCGGCAGATGATCAGGCGGATCTTCAACTACAAACCAAAAGTGTTTCGAAACACCGAGGCAATCTACGATAATAGGATCGCACAAAAAATTGCAGACCTCGGGTATAAAGGCATTATCACCGAAGGAGCGGAAAAAATCCTGGGATGGCGTTCACCAAACTTCGTCTACAAACCAGTGAACGCAAACCTCAAAGTCCTCTTGCGCAACTATAAACTCAGTGATGATGTTGGGTTCCGATTTTCTGCACGCAACTGGCCCGGGTTCCCCCTTACAGCTGATAAATACGCGAACTGGATGTCCAACTCGTTTGGCGACGTCATTAACCTTTTCATGGATTACGAAACCTTCGGGGAGCACCAATGGGTGGAAACAGGGATCTTTGAATTCCTCAAACATCTCCCTGGTGAAGTAATGAAACATGATAACCTTGATTTTGCTACCGTGAGTGAAGCAGTCGAGCGGTACAACGCGGTCGGCGACATCGACTCCCCCTGGGCGATCTCCTGGGCAGACGAAGACAGAAATGTCTCGACATGGCTTGGGAACAACATGCAGATCGCTTGTTTCAATGAACTGAAAGATATCGGACGAAAACTCAAAAGGAAAGGAGATAGAGATCTCCTGTACATCTGGCGATTACTTCAAACATCAGATCACCTCTACTACATTTCAACCAAAGGCTTTGAAGACGGCAATGTCCATGCGTACTTCAGTCCGTATGACATCCCATATGATGGTTTTATTAACTACATGAACATCTTACAAGACTTGAAGGAAAAAGCTGAATCACGGTGAGGAGACGTAATATATCATGAAGATTGTGCATTTTTCCTGGGAGTATCCCCCAGTTATCTACGGTGGACTTGGTACATTTGCCACCGAGATTACAAAAAAACAGGTTGAGCTCGGCAATGAAGCCACTGTTTTTACCATCAACAAAGATAACGCGCTTGCGACATCAGATCATCTCAACGATGTTGAAGTATACCGACCAAAAACCCTGGATCTTTCCACCCCGTTTTACCTCTGCGCAGACCATGAACTCCGCTCATGGGGGCCGAACTTCAAGTTTTTTGCTGACGTCTTAAGCTACAACATCATGTCATCATCCCACCTCGTGAATCTTCTGGTACGAAAAAACGGGCGATCATTCAACATCATTGATGCCCATGACTGGCTTGGAATCATGGGGGGAATAGTGGCTAAAAAAGAATTGAACATTCCATTAATGTTCCATGTACACTCTACAGAAGTCGGACGGTCGGTGGGACGCGGGTCTCATACTATAAAAGACATCGAGTATGAAGGCGGACAGATCGCTGATTGCGTTATTACTGTTTCCCAAGCAATGGGTGACGAGCTGCTGAAACTCGGGTTCCCTCATGATAAAATCCGTCCATGTTGGAACGGCGTCGACCCTGCAAAATACGACCCGACAAAGATTTCAAATGAAGACCGCCTCGCTCTCAGGAGAAGATACGGCGTCCAAGACCACGAAACATTATTGTTTTTCATTGGTCGCCTCGTCACCGTAAAAGGAGCAGACAAACTTGTTCGAGCAATGCCCCAGATACTCAAGGATTTCCCGAACACGAAATTACTGATCCTTGGCATAGGGGATATGGAGAATGAACTGCGATCGACCGCCGATGGCTTAGGTATCCATGACCGGGTGATTTTCAGAACAGAGTTCGTTAGTGAAGAAGAAAGAATCCGGCATTACGCAGCAGCAGACATAGTCGTACTCCCCTCACTTTATGAACCATTTGGAATCGTATGTACCGAAGCAATGTCCATGGCAAAACCGACGGTTGTTGGCGCACGAGGAACCAATGGGATGCGGGAACAAATCATCCCTTCTGGAGAAAAACAATGCGGCATCCACGTCAACCCCTTTGAGCCTAAGGACATCGCATGGGGGATCATACAAGTTCTTCAATTACCGGATAAAGGACTCCTGCTGGGGAAAAACGGGAGACAACGAGTCTTAGAGGAATTCAGCTGGGATGCGGTCACTCGACGAACCCTTGATATTTACAAAGAATTTTTACGATAAGTTTTTTCAATAGTATCCGTTTACACGTGTAGTGCGGAGGCATATATGCGAGAATGGATTGTAACGAACGGTCTCGGTAGCTACGCATCCTTAACTCATTCTGGTGAGACGACAAGTAAGTTCCATGGATTGCTCGCAGCTAGTTTAGAGCCGCCGACAAAACGATGGATGTTTGTCTCCAACGTCACCGACAGAATACAGATCAAAGATCGAGTGTATCCCCTTAAGGGCCACAAATGTAAATTCGTGTTTGATTTCTTCCCCTCACTCGTATACGACATTGACGGAGTAAGGCTCAAAAAAACCTTTTTCATGGAGCATGGAAAAAACACGACAATCATCAAATACACGGTTGAGACAAATAAACCATTGGTTCTTTCTCATATTCCTGTGGTTAACTCTCGGCATTTCTACGACATGACCTCACCTGGTTCTGCTTCATTTTCTCAAGATGTTGTTGATGAGGGTGTGGTCGTCAGACCCAGTAACATCAACAAAACACTCAAAATGGTCCTGAAAAACTCTTGTTATATACCAGAGGGATACTGGGAAGAGCTCTACTATAAAAAAGATCGAGAGCGGAACGATTCCTGGAGAGACCATAATTTTCATATCGGTGAATTTCAGATACCTCTTAAAAAATCTGGTGAATACTATCTGCTCTTCACCATCGAAGATGAACTGCAGGATGATCCATCACATATCTACGACCGAGAAATGCAACGGAAACAACAGTTACTAACGCAGGCACTGCTTCCCCGCGCATGCGACAAACTTGTGTTATCAACCGATACCTTTATCGTAAAAAAAGGCACGGGAAAATCAATCGTTGCAGGCTACCATTGGTTTAGCGACTGGGGGCGTGACACCCTGATCGCACTCCCAGGAATCACCCTAGTGACTAAGCGGTTCGATGATGCAAAACAAATCCTGCAAAGCTTTGGCAAATACTGTAAGAATGGATTAATCCCTAATGTGTTTGCAGAGCGAGATTCTCAACCAGTGTACAACACCGTGGATGCGTCACTGTGGTATGTGGATCGCGTCTACCAATACCTCAAATATACTAATGACTTGAGCCTTGCTGAGAAACTCTGGCCGACATTGCAATCAATTATTGATGGATACAAAAAAGGCACAGACTATGACATCCACATGGACAATGATTTTCTCATCAGCCATGGCGAAGGACTTACCTGGATGGATGTCAAACTTGGGGATTACTATCCAACACCACGATCAAAGAAAGCCGTGGAAATCCAAGCGCTATGGTATAACGCCTTACAAATCATGAGCACCCTTTCAACACTTTTAGGAAAAAACAATCAGTATAGCGAATTGGCCGGAAACGTCAAAGACAGTTTCAGGCATCAGTATAACCACCCGTACGATGTCATTGACACTAAGGATCTCTCGATGCGGCCAAATCAGATTTTCCTTGTCTCTCTTGATTTTCCCTTGATTGAAAAACATATGCAGGAACGGATTGTTGCTGAGGTGCAGAAGACGTTGGTCACTCTCTTTGGTTTAAGGACGCTTTCTCCTCAGGACTCCCGATATAAAGGAACATATCTTGGGAATCATAACAAGGATCTTGCCTACCACAACGGGACGGTCTGGCCGTGGTTGATGGGACCGTTCATCAAGGCATTCGTGAAAGTAAAAGACCATGAACCCGCGCAAAGACGGTATGCGTTTCAAAATTTCTTACAACCTATGATTGACGTGTACGGCAACCTCTGGGATGGTTCGATCTACGAGATCTTCGATGGAGATCCACCCTATGCGCCCCAAGGATGCATCACCCAAGCATGGAGTGTCGCAGAAATACTACGTGCCTGGGTGGAAGATGTCGAGAACATCACACCAAAATACGAGTCTCTTCTTTTACATGAAATAGGCGTTTAACACGTACTGCTCAATCATCCTGTTCGTATTGAAAAATGACGCATTAATTGCAATACAGCTTCTCATTGTTCGTATCCAGTTATCCCGGTCGTTGTAGAACTTCGGAATGATCAATGTCTCAAGTTTATTATACAGGTCGTTCCGATCGTTATCATCATCAGACTCCCGCTCATTTGATTTTCTTGTACCAATCGCCCACCCCGTGATGTTTTCTACACGACCCTCGATCCACCAGCCGTCAAGGGTGCTCAACTGAGGCACGCCGTTATGTGCTGCTTTCATCCCTGAGGTTCCAGAGGCTTCCTGCGGTCGTCGCGGTGTGTTCAACCAGACGTCAACACCAGCGGTCATGAGTTTTCCGATCGCCATATCATAGTTATGGATGTACGCCATTTTTACGTTCCCATGGATATTTTTCATCGCTGAAAAAATCCTCTTAATCGTATCTTTTCCAGAACCATCTCTCGGATGTGCTTTCCCGGCGTAAATAATCTGAATCGGTCCTGCTTTTTCCGCTATACTCATAAGCCGTTGCGCATCAGAGATCAACAACTCTGGTCGCTTGTACGCGGTCTGTCTGCGGGCAAAACCGATCGTAAAATGATCATAGTTCATCCCCACGTTATACCTGTTGTTCACAAAATCAATAAGCTTCTTTTTTGCTTCCATGTGAGCCGCCCAGATATCTGCTTTATCGATACCAAACGCTGCCCGGAACATGTACGGATCAGAACGCCACCCTGGGAGATACTTATCAAACACACGTTGGAACGGTTCAGAAACCCATGTCGGCGTATGTACACCATTTGTAATCGAATCGATTGTATAACCAGGGAACATCAATCGTGATACTTCGCCATGTTTCTTCGCAACACCGTTCACATAGTGGCTGAAAAAGAGCGCAAGCCTGGTCATATTTAACTTATTCTCAAAGGTGAACTCATGCATCAGAGACTCAGGAATTAAATCTCCGATCATCGATTTTGCAAGAGGCACATCAAACTGGTCATGCCCTGCGGCAACTGGAGTATGTGTCGTAAACACACATTGCTCTCTGACTTTCTCCACGTCTTTCATTTGATCATACAGCTCAAGAGTACCGAGCGCAGCATGCCCTTCGTTCATATGATACTTATCAATGGTTCGATACCCTAACGATTCTATCGCGCGAACACCACCGATACCCAAGACGATCTCTTGTGCAAGTCGATATTTGTTATCTCCCCCGTAGAGATACTTGGTAATTTCTCTATCATAATTTGAATTCCCCTCAATATTGGTATCAAGGAAAAACACGGGAACGATATAGCCACCTGTACCTTGTACTGGATAGTACCAAGTACGAATGTTGACGTCTCTCCCTTCAATTTTCACACACGTCTTACTCGGCAGAAGCTTGAGGAAATCATTGATGTTAAAATTATACGGAAGCTCGATTTGATTCCCATCCAAATCGATTTCTTGATAGAAGTATCCCTTCTCAGAAAGGAGTGTTACCCCGACAATCGGTACATTTAGATCCGCACATGATTTCAAAGTATCTCCCGCAAGGATCCCAAGACCACCGCTGTAGGTCGGAATATGTTCATCAATACCGATTTCCATGGAAAAATACGCGATTTTTGGTTTTCCTGTCGGCCTCATCGTATTATTTGTTTCTGCTGTTATTTCTACCGTTGATGTCTCCATTGCTCCACCTTCCACCTTCTAAGCAATGCGATGCAAATGAAATGAAACTCTAAACAAGTGTACAGTTTATCTTTCTTTCTCTTCTCGTTTTCCTCTAGGAATACATGATACCGTCGTAGTCCTCGTCGTCCTCTTTTTTGTTCTTAGTGCTATGTTTCATTATTTTTCTTTGTTGTCTCGACCCGACAAACTGAAAATCATTTCGTAATAATCTAACGTATGTTTTATCTGGGAGTGGCTCGAGTTTTGCGATCCCTTTGATTTGAAATTTTTGTAAAACCCATTCAATTTCTTTTCGTGAAACCCGGAGTTTCGAAGCAAGTTCGAAGGTTGTGATAGGGTACTTTTTCTGCAACAACTTGATGATTTGTTCCTCTAGCGATCCTATGGTAATTTCTATCATACGATGGCCATGAATTATATGCACTCGTATGCGCGCATCCCTTTTTTATCGTTTTTAAAGAGTTTTTTTACGTCATCCCGCATTTCTGGGGGGTATCCCTCTGGGAATTCAATACATCCTTGACAGACATCAAATCCGATTGCTTTCTTTAATCCTTCAATGCTGATATAACCAAGAGAATCGGCTTCGATTTCCTGTGCAATCTGATCCCATGACTTGATATTGCCGTCGCTTTTTCGCGCGATAAACTCTTTTTTACTGCGCATATCAATACCAAGATAACACGGTGCGATAAGAGGTGGGCACCCAATCCTCACATGTACTTCTTTTACCCCAACGTTTTTCATTCCTCGAATGATCTTGCGGATATTAGTTCCACGAACAATCGAATCATCCACCAGTACAACTCGTTTATCCTCCAGGACGGCACGGAGAAATGACAGTCCTTCCTCTACTACTTTCTCTCGATGCTCCTGTGTTTGTTGAATGAATGATCGTTCATCCTTATCCTTCATGATTCCTTCATCAAGAGGAATACCAGATTCCCGTGAATAACCTATTGCATATCTTCTCCCTGATTCAGGGACCGGTATCACAAGGTCTGCCTCCGCCGGTTGTTCCTGTGCAAGTAAACGCCCGATCTCCTCACGAGTCGTGTGAATGGACCGTCCGTTGATACGTGAATCAGGTTTTGCAAAGTACACAAATTCGAACATACACGGAAGTTCCTGTTTTTTTATGATTTGCTTTTCATAGATATTTCCTTTTGGATCAATGACAATAACAGAGCCACCAGGGATATCTTTCACATACTCAAAATTAATTTTTTTAAAAACCCGTGTCTCTGATGCAAGACAATAGGTTCCGTTTGCTTTTCCAAGGGCAAGCGGCCGAATCTTTCGAGGGTCAGTCATAGCGAACAGATACGGTTTATCCCCTGAATCAGCGATGTATAAGACCGAGTAGCTCCCCTTTGCTTTTCGCATGACATGTTCACATGCGGAAAAGATTATTTCCGGGCTTAGTTCTTTTTTATAGAGTTCATCAGCTATGGGGAGCAGGAGCCATTGAATGTCGCAATCAGTGCGTGGTTTTCTCTCCGTACTGTTCGAAAGTTCAGAATAATTGAAAATATTTCCATTGTGAACCGCCGCTAAAAAGGGATTTACTAGATATTCTGGTTGCGCATTCTTTTTTAATGATTCTTCGTCATCCATACCAGTGGTTGAATACCGGGTATGACCGATCCCGATGTTTCCTGGTTTATTGATTTTCTTCTCCTCGTTAAAAACATCTCGCACAAGGCCGGCGTCTTTTGTTATATGGATGTTCCCATCATAGGTAAGCATACCGGCTGATGATTGGCCTCTATGCTGGATTGTAAATAAACTATGATAGATAAGATGTGAAACAGGCCGTCCCCCAATAATACCGATGATGCCGCACATGTGCGAACGGTGATTGGAAGTACAATATTTATAGGTTTTCAGTGTCGACAGTGAACAACAGTCACATTCTCTTGGAGAAAATTCTTTCTGCCTTCTTCAAGAAAACGCGTATATTCAATCACCGTTTAAAATAAATCTAAATTTTTTGAACAATATAAAATTTTTTTATAGTTAATTATCATTATGGACATATATACATGGTGAAAATTGATTCAAAAGATCATGAGATCCGAAGTGACAATTAGAATAATAAAGGTCCCTCATAGAAATTTGGCCAAAAGTAGAAAACATATAAATAAAAAAATCATTTCGTTTAAAACCAACAAAGAACACAAAGGAAATGATTTTGTTCATCATTGCGATTGATAATGAATCAACAAGCCGGATCCTATTCGTTTCACTTCAACAATCTTCAAAGGAATACTATCCTTTTCACTTTTTATCCCTTCGCCCTCTGCAACCGTCGGTGTCTCTTTCCCTCCGATAATACAGGATCCGATGAAGATATAGAGATCGTCGACAACCTTGTTTTTCAGAAAATTCCAGATGACAGTGCCGCCGCCTTCTACTAGAAGCGTCCGAATACCTTTCCGATAGAGAAAATCCAGAACACCTTTCACATCTATGAACCCGTTTCTATCGGTCTTGCAACTGACAACCTCGATATGTGATCCTGTGTATGTTTTCTCCTTTCCTTTTGCAGTAATAATCAATGTCTTTGTCACATCATTTAACACCAACGCATGAGCTGGCGTTCTTCCTTTACTATCAAGGACAACCCGTAACGGTTGTTTTGGATGTTTTACGTATTTTTCTTTGACTGTGAGTTTCGGATCATCAGTTAAAATCGTACCAATCCCAACCAGCACTGCATCACACTTGTTGCGAAGCCGATGCATCCGTTCGATGTCTTCATCACAGGAAATCCGTATCTGCTTTCGTGTCGGTGACGCTATTTTTCCGTCAGCAGACATCGCACAATTTATAATGATCTGTGGTCGTTTCATACCATCTCACTTTGGATAAAGCGGACAATCTTTTTTCTTCTCCGGGCAGATCTGCTTTGTTTTACATGAAGGACCCGCGTTTTTAAAAATCATCGGAGCGACTTTCTTTACTTCTTGAAGCATTTTATTGGCAAGCAAGCGGATCTCCCATTGTGCATGGAGACAGCAGCGAAGCTCAAAAAAATTCAGAAGGGAACGTGCATTCATCGTTACCATAATGTTCGTACAAGTCGCATTCGGGAGTAGGTATCTCGCGTCCTCCGCAGGTATCTTCATCTCCAGTAATTTATTGTAATGATCCCAGATAATCCCCATGGTTTCTTCATACGCTTTCTTCGTCTTCTTGTTCTTCCCGATTGAAGGTGGAATTACATAATTCGGCTCATTCAGATTTACATACCGCTGACTTTGCTGAGAAAAACTTGCGATGCGATGTCGCACCAGCTGATGGGTGAGCGACCTGCTCACATCGCTAATCGCGAACGTAAACGAGGCATGCTCGATGACACTGGTATGCCCTAGTTTTAAGACTTGCTCCAAGACTGCTGACTGTTCCTTCTCTGATATTTTTTCAAGATTCTCTGGTTTTGTCTTGCTATGGGTCAGAGTAGCAGCCATTGCAGGTAACTTTTCTGGATCCGATGTACATCCTATGAGTTTCACATTCATGTCCGTTCCCCATACCCCTTATATCATGAACCGTTTAAGAGTTTTGATGAACACCTGGCTTTTAGTGCTTCTTCTGGTAACACCAGCGGAGCTTTCCAAGATACCATTTGATTCACCAGACGCAGAAACAGAACTCGCTGGAGGACTGCTTGTAGAATATTCGAAGAGAAACCTTGCTATGTACTGTCTCATCGACGTGGTAAAAACAGTGGTGGTGGCATCAATAATTGTCGCGTTATTCTTCCCGTACAATCTCTCATCTTTTATTGGCCTCGGTAGCTATGAATGAATGGTCATTGACGTTTTGTTTTAATGTTTCAAAGTCTTCCTCGTGATCCTCTTCCCGGTGACCTTGATTCGAGTCGCGATTACCAGATTGAAAATTGATCAAATCGTGTACACGTACAGGATTTCTCTGGCGTTCATTAGTCTTGTTGGGCTGATTCTTGTCACGTGGGATAGCGTATCATGAACATAGTTACCTCCGCATAACTGTCTTAAACTAGGTTTTGAATAAGGGGAACGATTCTGCATGACAGTACCATCTGAAAAAAACAATGGACGTGTTGTTCTTTCTTTTTTTCTGATACCTACGATTATGTTGATTTTTGGGTATGTTCTCTTCCCGTACCCACCGTCGTTGCTCGCAAGACAACTTTCGTTCATCCCCTTGTTTCTCGGGTTGATTCTCCTCGGCATTGGTTTTTTCTTCAAAGGAAAAAACACCGCGAGTACATTAAAAATTGTCGGATGGGGCATGGTTGCGTTCTTCTGGGCTACCATGCCGAGCTTCCTGTATCTATCTGAAGGCGGTGATGTCTTCAACGCAGCAGTCTGCATCATTGGTGTGTATGTGCTTATCTACATCGCGTACCATGAATGGCTTTCCATACAGAGAAACAACCATGTCTCTTGTTTGAATTGGATTGCTGGTGGCACGTTTCTTGCAGGTATCATCTATTTTACGATTGAAAATGGTATCGTCCCTGGCCTGAAGGATTGGTTAATCGAGTTTGTTGCCGCGCAAAGTACGGATCTCTTGCATCTCTTCGGGGTCAACGCCAGTAGGAATCAGACCCTTATTATATACAACAATACACCGGTGACCATTATCTTTGCATGTACTGCTGTTCAATCCATGGTTCTGTTTGTTGGTATGATCGGGGCATTATCGCGCGTGAATATGAAACGAAAGGCTCTCGGATTGTTGGTGACGGTTGTCCCGATTTACTTCCTGAATCTGGTTCGTAACGCAGGTGTCGTGTTCATGGTGGGAAGCGGCATGGTCTCTTTTGAGCTTGCCCATAATGTGATTGGAAAAGCAGGATCCTTACTTGCCCTGATTGTCCTGTTGTTTGTCACCTTTAAAATCGTACCGGAGTTGTATGATGAGATCGTCGGCATCATCGATTTGCCGAAACGAAGAGGACCTGTAGAACTTTTTATTGGGCGGTTAGTGGGGAAGAAACATGATGCGCATCGCTAACGGTGGTTTTTCCTGGATTCTGGCATCGTTTGCGTTGACCTTTGTATGTATCGGTGCATCATTCTTCTCGACGGGACTTTTGTTGATCTTTTTAGGTGTTGTTTCCGTGTTTTTCTTTTTGATATCTTGTCTTTTGATCGTTTTTTTCCGGGATCCTGAGCGAATTATCGGTCCTGGTGTTGTCGCGGTTGCTGATGGGAAGATACGTGAAATAACCACCATACATGATACCGAGGTTGGAGAGTGTATCCGAATTTCTACGTTTATGAATATTCATAATGTGCATGTGAATCGTATGCCTCTGGATGGAACCATTGAAGAAATCACCCATTACAGAGGAGTTCATCTGCCAGCGTTCAAAAAAGAATCCGAAAAAAATGAGCGGGTCGTTCTGCTTATTCGCACTGATATCGGGCGGATAAAAATTGTTCAAATAGCAGGGACCCTTGCACGTCGAATCGTCCCTTATGTTTCGAAAGGAAATGCCGTGAAAAAAGGAGGAAAAATCGGGCTTATCCGTCTTGGTTCTCGCGTTGACCTTTATCTTCCAACAAAAAGAATTAAACCACTTGCGATTCAGGTAACTAACAAAATAAAAGCTGGAGAAGATACCATTGCAGAAATCCATGATTAAACTACTGTCTCTTGCAGATTTCATCACTATCATGAACGCGGTAATGGGTTTCCTTGCTATCCTCCTGGTGTTTTCCAATCAATTCCAGCTTGCTGCTGCTTTTATCCTTCTGGGTCTGCTCGCTGACGGCTTGGATGGTATTGTTGCCCGGCGTATGGGGAACGGACAAATGGGGGAGTATCTCGAAAGTATTGCAGATATGGTTTCATTGTCGGTTGCTCCCCTTGTTCTTCTCTACAAGACCTATTACGACGTTGTCGTCGCACAGTTCTCACTACATCTCCTTCTTGGCGTCGTACTTGTTTTCTCACTGATATGCAGCATGATTCGCCTCTCATCGTTTTCTCTCTTGAAAGAGAAACATTTCTTTATTGGTCTGCCGACTTCTGCGAGTGCGGTGTTCCTTGTGTTAACCTCATTTCTGAAACTGGATGTCCGGGTTATTCTCCCCTTTATCGTTATTCTCGCACTTGCGATGATTTCATCGATTCGTTTCCCAAAACCAGGGTTGAAAATGGATTGTGTTGCCGCTGTTTTTATCGTTGCCACTATCCTGCTTGACAGCATGTATAACAACATCGTGCCACTCTTGCTTCTCGCAGCGCTTGTCTTCTACATCATTATCGGACCGTTCTATCTCCGTATAAAAAAGGAGAAAAGCTAGCGGAACGGAACGTACTCGTAATTGAGAACAGCACTGTTTTTGATGTGGACGACGCGTCCTCCATTGGTCTGTCCGTTCATGGTTGCAGAGTCTGTTTGGACGAATAACGGCCATGATGAGTAGTTACTGGTCTCTTTTCCTTGTGAGTTGAACACATGGTTTTCATGCGTATGCCCAGTGAGAACAAGAGAGACATTATTGGTGAAACAATACGTGATGAATACTCCGCGGTTGAACGCGATGCAATCGTTATTACCACTAGGAAGGTCGTTTGGTAACGCACCGAGTCCTGTATCGTTCTTATCATTGACCGCGGGATGATGCATGGTAATGATCTGATTCATCTGTTTAATTCCCCAAGTGTTTTCAAGAAGGTACATCTGGGTTGTCGTCAGACCGCTTCCTTCTGGTGTAGGATTCCAAATTTGAGGTTGGATTTCCCATCTGCTATATTCATATCCTGAATCGAGAAAGACGAAATTCACATCCCCGTATTCGAACGAGTAATCGCTGAGGGGTGTGAGAAAACGATGGTAGGGAGTGAGATTGGTGAAGGGTGTATAGAGAAATAAGAGGCTGTTGCCGTACCGCTCATGGTTTCCTGGTGTGGTAAAGACCGGTACGTTACAGTTGAGAAGAGCTTCTTGGAGATCAACGTAGACATTCCGATGAGATTTCTGGTTGTACCAATCCACTGAATCACCAGACAGGATAACGAAATCAGGGTGGATGTTCTCATTTAGGTAGGTGATGAGGCGGATGAGTTCCTTTTTCTTGTTTACGAAATTCGCGTATTTTCCGATATGAATGTCGGTGAGTTGAACAACCGTGTATTCGGTTGGCTCAGTGTTCAGTATTTTTACTGCATGTGGCCAGGTATAATTCATTTTTGTTGTTGTCACGGAAATATTGTAGAACCCATCAGGGATGCTGTCGATGGTATACGAAACGATCAGTTCCTCTTCGAGGATGTCTGTCCCTGTTTTGATCCAGGTACGCCATGTCGCTGTGTGATTCTCGAGATGATAGTGAGTGGCACCGTCTATGGTTTGTAATTCTACCTGAAGTATCTGGGCTGGTTCTTCGGTCGTGTTTCTCTCTTCTGAGAGTGTTACTGCGAACTGATTTGTGTTGTTCTTGATAATAATGGACGGGCATCCCAAGGAAGGGGCGATGATCCCTTCGACATCAAAACCGACACTCACGTTCAGTTGTTTCTCAGGGAATGCTCCTGCAACAACATGGAACGTATGATTCCCGACGACAGAAGGATACCACGCTATTTTCTTGGTGTACCTTGGTAACTTGCCAACATTCATGACAATTTGACTTACCGTGACATTCCCGGAAAGCCACGTCATGTCACCCGCTGTGGCGATCAATCCGCAAAACTCATCGGTCACACTCACTGTTTCGTTAAATCGTTTCCCTGCTTTTCCTTCCACAGTGACCGAGAGATACACAGGTTCGCCTAACGTCGGATACAGATCAGAACAGGACAACGCAATGATTTCGCCGGGAGTCGCATCTTCTGTTTTACCAATAATCGGACCTGCACTTGAAGTAGGTATGCTTACGACTGGGGTTAACAAAATGACTATGGTGAGAATGACCGCTATTTTCTTCATGTTCAAACGTCTTTACAACATTATAATTATGGATGGTATATTATAAATATTTTTAGGTAGATGAGGTAAAACTCCTCCAGAAACAAATATTTCTCACATTCGAGATTTTTTTGTGTCAATTCAATCCAAACATTTCTAAACAAAAATTGCATTACATACTGCTATTATGGACGATATACCAAAGATTGGCATTACAGGCATGCCAAGCGTCGGAAAAACCCAGACGCTCATCAAAATCATCGAGAAAATTGAAAAAAGTGGCTATAAACTTGAAGGGATGATTACCACACCGCTTATTGAAAAGAAAAAACGGGTTGGTTTTTATGTTGAAGACTGGCAGACCAAAGAAAAAGAAGTCTTCGCCCGCCTAGACCTCGATTCCAAGGACAAGGTTGGGAAATACGGCGTTGACCTCGCCGCACTGGAGAGAGTCGGCGTCCATGCGATAGAAAAAGCGATCAACGATGAAGACACTGATATCATTGTCATCGATGAAATCGGGAAGATGGAGATGCTTTCTGAGAAGTTCTGTGAGATGGTCATCGAGGCACTTGATTCTGATAAACCGATTATGGTGACGTTGCATAAGAAATCACGGACACCGCTCCTGCAGGATATCCGCAGACGGGATGATATCCGCATCCTTGAGGTGACCGCGGTGAACCGGAATCTGCTTCCGTATAAGATCGAAAAAATCATGGCTGAGAAACTCCCGCCCTTGTTTTAACCATGACCAACGCACCAACCGATCTTGTAAAAGAAGGAACAACCGAGCTTTTTGTTTATAAAAAAAAGACGTCTGCGAAAGGACCAAGCACTCGGGACCAGACGCCGTTCTATAACCCGTCCATGGAATTAAACCGGGATGTCTCCATCCTTGTCAATCAGTGGTTCCTGAATGCGAGTACAAAGCACGTTCATATCTTGGACGGGCTGGCGGCATCCGGGATCAGAGGGATCCGGCTTGCCCATGAACTAGACGGGGATTTTGAGGTAACGATCAATGATTGGAATGACCAATCGTACTCATTGATCCAGCAGAACATCCAGAAAAGCTCGCTGCAGAACATCTTCGTGTTCCAACGAGATCTCAATGGGCTCCTCTCAGAGCGTCGATACAACTCCATTGATATCGACCCGTTTGGCTCACCAGTGTATTTTATTGACGCTGCCGTACGAAGCGTCTACAACAAAGGAATCATTGCGTGTACCGCGACCGATACCGCAGCGCTCTGCGGCGTATTTCCTAAGGTATGTTATCGACGGTATGGAGCCTGGCCGCTTCATGGTCCCGCGATGCATGAAATAGGGCTGAGAATACTTCTTGGTTGTCTGTGTCGTGAGGCTGCGAAATACGACCGCGGCATCGAACCGCTGCTCTGTTACACGACCGATCATTATGTACGGCTGTATGTACAAATCAATAACGGAAAAAACGCTGCCAATGCGTCCATGGCACAGTTTTCCAGTATTTCAGCAATAGACGTCCCCCTCTCCAAAGAAAACACTGCTCTGGTTGGTCCGTTATGGCTTGGGAAGCTGCAGAAAAAACCTGTGCTGCAAGAGATACGAACCATCTTGTCTACCAAGGAGCTGAACACAAAAAACATGCTCTGGAAACTGTTATACCTCCTTGAAGAAGAGGCAGATGCCCCACCGTTTTTCTACACAACCAATGATCTGTCCTCCTTGCTGAAACAGTCGCCCCCGACCATGGAACATATCTTTGAACGATTACGAAACAAAGGGTTTGTCGTCACCAAGACCCATTGTTCTCCAACCGGATTTAAAACAAATGCTCCTCTGGACATCATCACAGAAGTTTTTAAATAACGAAGGATATCACTGAACCATGAAAACTACGCCAAAGAAGCTTTCTGTTGGTGTGCTGGCCTCTGGTTCTGGGACTGACCTGCAGAGCATCATCGATGCATCAGAGAAGGAAATGATCGATGCAGAAGTTGTTGTGGTGATCAGCGATAAGAAAGACGCGTTTGCATTGGACCGGGCAAAAACGCATCATATCCCAGGGTTTTTTGTTGATCCAAAAGGAAAAGACCGCACTACTCATGAAAACGAAATCGATGCGGTTCTTCGCAATCATCAGGTCGAGCTTGTGGTCGGTGCAGGATACATGCGGCTCCTTTCACCGACGTTTGTGAAAAAATGGCAACACAAACTCATCAATATTCATCCCGCGCTTCTGCCGTCCTTTAAGGGAACAAATGGTCAACGCGATGCACTTCAATACAGTGTGAAAATATCGGGGTGTACCACGCATTTCATGGACTCAGATATGGATCACGGTCCGATTATTCTTCAGGCGGCAGTCAAGGTACTCCCTGGCGATGACCGTGATGTCCTTGCTTCTCGTATTTTAGCAGTGGAGCATCAAATACTCCCCCGTACGGTACAACTTTTTGCTCAGAAACGGTTACTCATCGAAGGTCGCAACGTTACCATCCTTCCTGGTGACTCATGGATAAAGAAACACAAGGTACTTCCCGATGTGCTCTATTCTGAAGGATACTAAAACAATCTCCTATAAGGATGCATTTGAATGGCTATGTAGCTTTGATAAGTACGGGTGGATCTTTGGCCTTGAGCGGATTACCTCTCTTATGGAACGGCTGGGGAATCCTCAGAGTGAGTTGAAGGTGATTCATGTTGCGGGGACCAATGGGAAAGGTTCAGTCTGTAAATATGTGAGTTCAATTCTTCAGAAAGCTGGGTACACCGTCGGTGTGTATCTCTCCCCTCATGTTGAGCGTTTTTCAGAGCGTATCGTCGTCAACAACCAGGAAATCTCGGAAGAAGAACTCGCGATGCTTGTTGCGCAGGTCAGACCACTTGCTGAGGAAATGAAACAAAACGATAATACCCCAACGTTTTTTGAGATTGTTACCGCGCTTGCGTTCCTGTATTTCAAGAACCGTACCGTTGACTACGCGGTCGTCGAGGTCGGGCTTGGTGGGAGGTTTGATGCGACAAACGTGGTGACCCCGCTCGTATCCGTGATTACGAATATTTCGCTGGAACACACCGATATCCTTGGGAAGGATATCGCCTCGATCGCGTTTGAAAAAGCAGGAATCATCAAAGACCAAGTACCGGTGGTTACTGCGACGACACAGAATGCACGGGAAACCATCGAACATGTCGCAAGGGAGCGGAACGCACCGATTGTTTGTATTGATCGAACCATGTGGAAACGGATGTCTTTTAAGGGGAGATACCAAGAGTTTGTTATCCAGGGTTCCTTCAAGGATTATACCGTGAAAACCTCGCTGCTTGGACAGCACCAGGGCGAAAACATAGCGGTGGCCATCGCTGCTGTTGAACGGTTGCAGATGGGTGGCGTGTACATCGCTGATGGTGATATTCTCGATGGCATCGCTGCTGCGACCCATCCTGGGCGCATGGAGATCATTTCAGAGAAACCGTTGATTCTCCTTGACGGCGCGCATAACCCTGATGGGATGAGCATGCTGGCAAAAACATTGAAGGAGGATTTTTCCTATCAACGACTCATCCTTGTTCTTGGTGTATTGAAAGAAAAAGATATCAAAACGATGGTGTCAGCGATCGTTCCACTCTCCGACGTTATCATCGTCACGAAATCAGCAAATCCTCGAGCGTCTGATCCACTGTTCTTAAAGGAGACCATTGAGAGATTTGACGCAAACAAAAAGATATACATTGAAGCTTCGATCCCCGAAGCAATCGACCATGCAAAACGCATAGTGAAACAAAAAGACATGATCTGTGTTTCCGGGTCGTTGTTCACGGTCGGGGAGGCACGAAGTTATCTTCTCTCTGGTGAAATGACCGCCCAGTCGTCCATACGTTAGAGGTTTATTTTCCTGAGAACCACTGCTAGATTTTTCATCGCCTGTGTTTCTGCGAGACGATCGGCATTTCCGATTGCTTCCTCCAGTGTTTCATCAAAATGGATTTTCCCAAGATACCGTACCTTTAATTTCTTCACTTCCTGTTTGATAAACGAGGAGTCTGTCATCGTCATATTTTCTATCACACCAAGCACAGGTTTCTTTAATTCTATTAAAATTTTTAATAGTTTACTGACTGCGCCCATTGCTACCTTTGACGGGGTTGTCACCACCAGAAACTCGCTGGTCTTCATATACCGGATAACATCAAGGGTTTCATCACCAATGCCCGGAGGCATATCAATAATCAGAAAGTCCAGTGACCCCCATTGGGTGATCGCCAGCAATTCAAGGATGATATTCGAAATATCAACGCCCCGAAACGGAGATGGTTTCTCCTGCGTGAAATAGACAATAGACATGAAAGAAATCCCGTGAACCGTTGGTGGAATAATCCCCTTCTCCTCGGTTGGGAATTCATCTTTGATGCCAAGGATGATATGAGAAGATGGTCCGTATAAGTCAAGATCCAGAAGCCCAACCTTATATCCGTGGTGTGCGAGATGAAGCGCGAGGCTGGAGGCAACAAGGCTTTTCCCCACGCCTCCTTTCCCACTTGCAACCGCGATGATTCTTTTGATGTTTTTCAACCGTTTCTCAATGACACTGGTTCTCGGCTCCATGGTCATCGCACTCCTTTAATGGTGGTAAGCGTGACTCCTCGTCCTTTCGTAATCTCAAAATCCGGACTCCCGCAGCTGGGGCATCGCGCATGAACAAACACGACCTCAGGGATGAAATGAATTGACTCTGATTCTGTTTCATTCAATTTCTTTTTCATGTCGCTGTATTTCCAGCAGTGACCACAGGTTTTACAGGTCAGGGTACTTTTTTCTGTTTTCAGATGAAACGCGTCGTTTTTTATTTTTGGTTTCTGTGACTTAGCTAGCTCGTTGAGTGCAAACAGAAAAATCTCTTTCTCTATCTGTTGTAATTCACCGATGTGAACCGTGACTTCTGTGATTGTCTTGAGTTTTTCTTTCTGTGCGGTCTCCACGGCAGCCATGACGATTGATTCGGCAAGTGCCCATTCATGCATACAGAAAACGGATACAGGCGGGGATGGTTTAAATGTTACGAAGATGGATTGGGTCTGATAGATAAGAGGTTTAAATAGAAACAGAGATTCTCTTTTTCTGGGGGTCGGTCGCTCTGGAGAAAAAATTGGTGAAAAAATCTGAGGATGAATGGAAAAAGATCCTCACTTCCGAAGAGTTTTTGGTGCTGCGGAAGAAGGGAACAGAACCGCCGTTCAAAGGAAAATATGTTCATCAGACCGCTGAGGGACTGTATGTCTGCGCCGGGTGCGGGAACACGCTGTTTTCCTCTGAGACCAAATTTGATTCGGGGAGCGGATGGCCGAGTTTCTTTGCCCTTGTCTCAAACGATGCTGTTCTGCTGAAACCTGATACAAGCCTTGGGATGAAACGAACCGAGGTGGTGTGCGCTCGTTGCGGAGGGCATCTCGGACATGTGTTTGATGATGGTCCTTCCCCAACTGGTCATCGATACTGTATGAACTCGATCTCGCTTCACTTTCTAGAGAAAAAAAAAGAGTGATCCCTACAACGACAGTACCTAGAGTTCTTGTATCCGATCGACGACGGCGAACGCGAGGTCGATTAATTGATCGTACCCCTCATCGGTCTTCACCACTTTGGGGACCTGAACAGTCAGCCACGTACCCTCGAGGGTAATACGGGGTTTCTCCTGCTTCATTTCTAAGAGTTTATTTTGTATCGTAAAATTTACTACATTTCTTGCGAACGCTTCATCCTCTGTTTTTATCAGAAATTCCCTGTCAAATTCATCACTTTCCAACTGGACGTCTGCTGCTCCCAATGCTTTTCCCAGACGTGTTGCGACTGATTCTTTCAGGATTGTGAGGTTCCTTGGTACTGGCTTTAACAAGGTAACGCTGACCTCTGTTTTTGCATGACGATATTTACTCCCCGGTACCGAGGTAACCAAGACAGGCAAAGCACGATAAGAGAATTTGAGCAACGGTAAAAGAAACGTTCCGACTACGGTTCCACCATGTTTCATCGCCTGGTTTTCCATAAGACGTTTAATGGTCCTGTATCTCCAAAGCGAAAGAACAATGACCAGAACGATAGTGATGATTATGATGAACACGTAGAGAACAGGAAACAAGGATTGCGTAATATCCATCTCAGATGACCTCTTTTACAGCATCATCTTTTCCTTTAATAATTTCTTTGTTTCTCCGCATTCTTTTTTTTATTTTCATCGTAGAAAAAAAGAAAAACTCAGATGAATTACTCCTTGCTGGTTATCTCAATGAAATATGAAATCAAAGACGAAAAAAAGGAATTACTTTCAGAACAAATCAAGCACATTGACATCAAGACGTTCAACGCTATTCCTTTGATCGAAGCCTTTGATCATATGGCCTTTCAGTCACGAAACCTCGCGAACGCCTGTAAAATCTATGATACGATGCTTGCAGATACAGAGTGCTCGATTATCCTGTGTCTCGCGGGATCACTGGTCAGTGCAGGGTTAAAAAATGTGATTGTCGATATGATACGTTACAACATGGTGGATGCCATTGTCTCCACAGGCGCGATCGTGGTAGACCAAGATTTCTTCGAAGGACTTGGGTTTAAGCATTATCGTGGGGAAGTGCGGGTTGATGACACAAAACTTCAGAAGATGCACATTGATAGAATCTATGATACCTTCATTGACGAGGATGATCTTCGTATCTGTGATATGACTACGAAAAAAATCGCTGACGAGCTTCCTCCGCGACCGTATTCTTCTCGGGAATTCATCTATGAAATGGGGCGGTACCTTGAGAAACACGGGAAGAACCCTGACTCGTTTGTCCTTGAGGCGTATAAACATGAGATACCTATCTTTGTTCCTGCGTTCTCAGATTGTAGCGCTGGATTTGGTTTGGTGTTCCATCAGCATGAACGCAAGAACAACTATGTGACGATTGACTCTGTGAAAGATTTCAAAGAGCTCACCGAGTTGAAAGTAAAATCAAAACAAACCGGATTGTTTATGATCGGTGGTGGTGTTCCAAAGAATTTTGTGCAAGATACCGTTGTTGCGGCAGATATCCTTGGTATCGACGCACCCATGCATAAGTACGCGATACAGCTCACCGTGGCAGATGAGCGCGATGGTGCGCTCTCCGGCTCAACATTGAAAGAAGCGAACTCCTGGGGAAAAGTTGACACCGGCTATGAACAAATGGTGTTCTGCGAGGCAACCATCACGTTCCCTCTCGTGGTAAGTTACGCGTATCATAAAGGTGCTTGGAAGAAGAGGAAACAACAGAAACTGAATCAGCTGTTAAAGTAAGTGATGTCAAAGTACTAGTTGTAAAATCTTCCATTGAAGAAATCATTTAATTTTATGATAAATGGAAATAGAACACATCTATGGATTCACTCCATGTACAACCGCCTTTGTATATAGCAGTGACTGCAATCGTATGTTTCAATGGGAATAAATTTCCGTAACGTTGATTCATACGCCATTCGAACGGGGGCTTCGTAAGATTATATTGATCGGTTCCGTCAACATAGAAATGAACACTCTCGATTTCATCTTCGGAATAGACATGGACTTTTACTTTGACAGAGCCAATTATGACCGTGTTTCCCAATAATGTGTTACCCATACCTAGGCCAAAAAGATAGAGTTTACCGGGTTCTGGTTGTTGGATCTCAATTTTCTTTGGTTCACCGGGACCAAATGCATGGAGGAAACCTCCATTTGGCTTCCAAGAAGACCCTATATACACGGTCCCATCTTCTGCAATAGCAGGAGCAGACTGAACTCTTTCATCAGCAATTGTTTCTCTCCATTTCTCTGTTCCATCAGGATTAACCGCGATGATTTCCCCACCTTCATCTTCCCCGATACAAACACCGAAATAAATCGTTCCATCCGCGGAATGAGCAGGGGTACCTCCCTCTATTGCCTTTCCAGATCCAGGATTAAAGACCCATTTGACAGAACCGTTTATTGGATTTACTGCATACAGATTGCTCCAACCAGCGTAGATGGTTCCATCTTGGCCAATAGTAGGAGATGTCCCAGCACCGACATTGGTCCTCCATTTCATCGTCCCATTGGGATAGACCGCATAGAGATAATTACTCAGTGAAACGCAATAGATCGTCCCATCCTCAGCAATGCACGGGGCTGTCCGCACCCATCCACCTGTTCCAAATCTCCATTTCACCGTCCCATTATTTGGATACAGCGCGTAGAGCCCTTCATCATGAGAACCGCAGTAGACGGTCCCGTCACTGCCGATAGCTGGAGAGGAAAGCACTGCCCCTAATGTATGGTATCTCCATCGTAACGTCCCATTGGGGTACAAAGCGTTGATATTGGCATCTTCATCGCCGAAATAGATAGTCCCATCGTTTCCAATCGCCGGAGAAGAATGTATATCTCCAAAGGAACCTGTACTGTATTTCCATTTCAATGTCCCATCGGGATACAAGGCATACAGGTAATTCGGCATCGCCCATATTGTACCAACATAAATAATACCATTTTCATCAATAGCTGGGGCAGACCAAATAGGTCCTTCTAATGAATATTTCCATTTTATTGTTCCATTTGGATAGACAGCAAAAAAATCATTACTTCCAACATAAATAATACCATTATTATCAATGACTGGAGAACCTATTACCCAATGTCCTAATGAGATTCGCCATTTTTCAACACCAGTCGTGTTAATGGTATTGTATGGGCTCTGGCCAGTATGACGAACATCATGGCAGTACATCGGCCATGCAGAATCCATTGGACCTAAAACGTTTGATGGATATGCTGTTTCTTTGTAAGAGACTGATACATCAGATGTAACAGTATCAGGAACATGATTACTACGGATTTGTTTTTCGTTATTGTATACTTCAGAAATATGATAACTATCGAGAGTATACCCCTCATGTTTCTCTGTTGAATGTACTGTAAATCCAATTGTCATTGGAGTAACTATTGAAACAATGAATAAAAGAATTAATCCAACGGCTAACCCTTTCCGATTCAATTTCTTTCCTCTTATCTACATTTCTATAGGATGAACTGTTATATAAATGTTTATAACAACCATAAACAGATGTTGTATGTACAATGTTGAATTTATATGAAAAATTGGTTTTTGTATATATGCCCCTTGCTTCTTCTCCAAACCTCATTTTAATGAACGGCATTTTGAATGTCTCTTCCGCTGATAATCATTATATAGGCCAGACATTTCTTGTCTCTCCTGTGAAAACAACAACACAAGCCAAGCTGAAACAACTCCAACAGATGCTTACGGACATGAAGAGTTGTGCGATCGCGTATTCTGGCGGGGTGGACAGCACTTTTTTGATAAAAGTCGCGTATGATACCCTTGGGGAAAATGCACTTGCGGTCACTGCAACCTCTTCAACCTACCCGCAACGCGAACTGCAGGATGCGAAACGCTTCGCACAAACGATAGGAATCCCCCATGTTATTATTCATTCTGAAGAACTTGATATCAACGAGTTCTCAGACAATCCCTCTGATCGGTGTTACTATTGTAAAAAAGAGCTGTTCCGTAAAATACAGCAGATCGCACAAGAACATCATCTCAACACGGTCCTCGACGGGTCGAATGCTGATGACGCATTTGACTACAGACCTGGGGCAAAAGCACGCAAAGAACTAGATATAAAAAGCCCATTGAAGGATGTCGGGTTGACCAAACAGGAAATCAGAGACCTTTCTCACACGATGCAACTGGAGAGTTCTGAGAAACCAGCGTTTGCGTGTCTTGCCTCCCGATTTCCCTACGGGGTGAAGATCACCAAAGAACGACTGAAACACGTTGAACAGGCAGAGGAATTTCTTTTCTCGTTAGGAATCCAACAGTGTCGTGTTCGCTATCATAATACTATTGCACGAATCGAAGTATCACCACAGGATTTCCAAACCATTCTCTCGCATGCACATGCGATCGTCAAACAATTAAAACACCTTGGTTTTACCTACATCACCCTAGACCTTGAAGGGTACCGGACCGGAAGTTTAAACGAGGTGCTCAACAAATGAAGAAACTCTTACAAGATTACAAAGCAGGAAAAGTAAGTCTCGCAACCGTTCTTCAGAAACTTAAGTCATTGCCGTACGAGGACCTAGGGTTTGCAAAAATCGATACGCACCGAGAAGTCAGGAAAGGATTTCCTGAGACGATTTTCTGCCAAGGAAAAACCATGTCTCAGCTTTCTCAAATTCTTAAAAAACTGCCAAAGGACCAAAATATCCTGCTGACAAAAGCAAACAAAAACGTCTATGCTTCAGTAAAGAAATTGTATGACAATGCCACGTACAATGAATCAGCAAAAACCATTGTCATCCAGCGATACCGACCAAAACAAAAGAAAGGAACAATCCTGATTCTCACCGCAGGAACCTCTGATATCCCTGTAGCAGAAGAAGCAGTAGTCACCGCAGAACTCATGGGAAACAAGGTGGAGAAAGTCTATGACGTAGGGGTCGCTGGTGTTCATCGCTTGTTCGACATCAAAGAAAAAATCTTTCATGCAAACGTCATCATTGTAATCGCAGGAATGGAAGGGGCGCTAGCAAGTATTGTTGGCGGCCTTGCCTCAAAACCAGTGATCGCGGTTCCGACAAGTGTCGGGTATGGCGCAAGCTTCCAGGGGATAGCACCCTTACTGACCATGTTGAATTGTTGCGCGGAAGGCGTCGTGGTCGTCAATATTGACAACGGGTTTGGCGCCGGGTATTTCGCCAACCTTATCAACAGGTGAGAAAAAATGAAGATCGCGTATTTTGATTGTTTCTCAGGGATCGCTGGAGATATGATTCTTGGTGCTCTCATCGATGTAGGAGTTGACGTAACATTTTTAAAAAACGAGCTAAAAAAACTCCCTCTAACCGGGTACGACATTACAGTAAAATCAGTCGAGTGCAACCATATTGCTGCGGTCGATGTCACGGTTGCTGTCACTGAGGAGCAGCATCATCGAAGTCTCTCTGATATTATTGATCTTCTCAAACGCAGCACCTTAGCACCAGAGGTAAAGAAACACAGTCAAAACATCTTTTATAACCTGGGAAAAGCGGAAGCAAAAATACACAGGATTGATGTCGAAAAAGTGCATTTTCATGAGGTGGGGGCGGTTGATTCCATCATTGACATCGTCGGATCGGTCATAGGGATTATGCAGCTTGGCATCGAAAAGATCTATTGTTCCCCTCTCCCCCTTGGCCATGGGTTTGTGTCCTGTGACCACGGAATCCTTCCGTTGCCTGCCCCGGCAACCGTTGAGCTCCTCAAAGGGATTCCTGTGTACTCCGTCGATAGGAAACAGGAATTGGTCACCCCGACCGGTGCGGCAATCATCGCGACTCTTGCGCAAAAGTTTGGTGAAATGCCACCTATGAAAATCAGCAAGATCGGGTACGGCAGCGGGAAAATACCTAGCGAGTATCCGAACGTGTTGCGTGTGTTTCTTGGAGATCTTGCACAGAAACGGAAAAATAAAACTACGAAAGAAAAAACAGGGAAGAACCAAAAAACAACAGATTCAATGTAAGCATTAAAAGGAATATAAGCAGGGCGAGATGGCACTCACCAACACGTCACTGTAGGATTATTTTTTCTGTACTGCCAGATTCAAATCTTTTACTAATGCTTTGATGTCGATACCATGGACTGTTGCGATATCCTTCACTTTTTCAAAGGACGCGGCAAGACAGCCGATACAGCCGACATTGTATTTCATGAACACCATCGCAGTCTCTGGGTAGGTATCAATTACTTCCTTAATGGTCATCTCTTCAGAAATCTTATTTTTATTCATGATTTCACCTATTTGTATTGCCTCGGTATAAAGACCTCCCATATAAGAGTTATTATGATGTATGCATCGTTAAAATTCGCGTTAATATTTGCTGAGATTTGCTCTGTTACAGATGTAAGAGTGAATTGTCTATGAAATAAGATAATGTACTATTTCGTAGCCATTAAGGCAAAACCAAAATAAACTGCCTCCTGACCATCGAGGATCAGCTTTATACCAGAAAAACCGTAGGCAGTACTAAAATCATCACTTCCTTTTTGAATTCCTAGCAGACCCAGTGTATAATATGAGTATGTTATACCACCTACTGCTGGTCCAGGTACCCAAATTCGATTCATGGACCGGAATGGTTTGATTTGACTATATAGGTAAAATATTAAATCTAATAAACTAAAAATTTTCAAATCATATTTATGACTAAGGTGTCCAAATAAAAAAGAAATAAGCATCCAAATATTGTCCTCAAAAGCATATTTTGTATGTGCATAAAAATAACATAGTAAATTAATCACGTCATTTGATTTATTAGAGTTTTTATTTTGAATTACTAATATTTTTTCCAAAAAATTTTGTGCTATCGGCTGGAATCGCTCGACTGAGACTAATTTCTGAATACGCTCAACACTCATTCCCCTTGGTAATAGTCCATACTTATTCAACTCCACAACTGCTTCCTTGAAGAGAGGAACTACCTCCTTTCGGGTTGTTGTCTGATTCAATCGCGCACTGAAATCAACAAGATACTGTTCCAGGTTTTGGTATTGTTGTCTTGTGAGTTTTACCGTGGTATCTCCAAATCCCTCAATCCCATATACTTTTGAGGTAACCTCTGTGAGATTATTTTCCTCTGATGCCTTGACAACAATGAAGTTGATGCTTGGAGCGATAGCGGTAATGATAAACAAGAGACTGATTCCAACCACTAACCCTTTCCTTATCAAAAGATATTCCTCCCTAGAAGTTTGATATTTGAAACAACGAGTTTTCGTATGAAATCCTTTTTTCGTTTCTTACTTTGAATCGTGAGTAATGTTTTCTTTTTTTCAAGATCGTTAGTGTTCATATAGAAAAATGAATCCCTTCAAATCTATTTAAACATAATGTTTAATTTTTAGTCAAAAATACGGAAAAAAGTAAGTATTATGTAATACTATCGACATATTGTTAATTATGATTGATAAAAAAGACGAAATGATTATCGCAGAATTAAAGAAAAACGCGAGAAACTCAACAAAAAACATCGCAAAAAATATCCATATACCGCGCGTCACCGTTCATGATCGAATACATAAAATGCTTCGACAAGGTGTTATTAAATCATTCAATGTCTCCATAGATTACAAAAAAATAGGATACACGACAGAAGTGTTTATTTTCATTTCTTTCATTCCAACTCCGGATGTTTCACAGAGGGAACTTGCGAAACGAATTGCACAACTCCCTGGCGTTTACGAGGTCCATATCATATCAGGAGAATATGATTTATTGCTTAAAGTACGAGGAAAAACTCTTGAAGATATTGGTACACTCGTCGTCGATAAACTACGACAATTAAAAGGCGTTGGAAGAACACTTACCTTTGCTTGTTTTGAAACGGTGAAAGAAGAAATATAATATCTCCGAATATCAAATTATATAGTTTTAAGAGGATTAGAATGTATGAATGGTGAGGAGAACCGGACGGTGGGATCCGGCAAAAAGAAATAAGCTTCAACTAGGAAGGCTTCCCGTCCGGTATATGCTTCCTAAACCGTGAACCGCCGTCTGAGTATTTAAATAAAAAGAAAGGGTCGTTGAAACTATTCGCAACGGCCTATCCGATCTCGATATTCTTCTCATTTATTGGTTGATGGCAGGAGTGTTTCAGGCGATTTCGCCTCTGGAGCGATTTTCTTAAGGAGTATCGCAACCGCTGAAATCACTGCAATGATCGCCACGACGATCATCACATACCAGGCGTACCCAGGGCTACCCGTGATTGCGACCCCAAGAACCGATTTGCTGAACCAAAAATCACTACTGTTTTCTGAGAACCCAGTCGTCATGACATACAACGCAGGCACCAACGCAAGCAAGAACGTCAGAAACCCAAAACCACCACCAATATATTTCATGATTTTCAGAGTCCCCAGATGAAATACGAACGCAGCTATACCAATGAGTGCAATAAGAGCGGTCGCTATCGCAAACAGCGTCAGATACATCGAGGTTTCAATTATCGTAAAACTCTGTGTGTTCACTCCAATGATTTGTGCATTTTCCTTTGCCTCCGCATACCCCATTGACCAGGAAATCTCCTGACCAGTGATGGAACCTTTCGCCTCAATTCTGGTTAGATAAAATCCAACGTTATATTCTCCCCCGAACGTACCGGTCCCGTTCATCGTATACCATGGTCCCATGAATACCACAATGAGAAGTATCAACCCACCAATCATGCCACCAAAAGCAATGATTCCTTTCCGCATGAGTAAAGAAAACAGATTTCCTCTATTTATACTCCGCTTTTTATCCTCAGATGTCAAATAGCACCTGCACAAAGATCGGATCTTTCTTATTGACCTGTAAAATATGATATGTCACTGCTTTAATCTCCGTACCCATTTTATGCTTTGTAGTATTGTATTCCTCGCCAAACACACGAGCAGACAGATGATTCTTCTCAATGACCACCTGAAACTTCCCAAACACGAGATTTTTCGCGTCATTCAAATACAACAGTTCCGACAGCCAATCAACAAGCAACTGCTCAAGATCAGGGGCTTCTAACTGGATATGATATTCACCGACAGGGTGGATAGTTGATGTATCAGTAATAATATCAAACATCGCCTCTGCTGCATGCTCAAAAGCCTCTGCAACGGTTTTTCCGTAGGCTTTCACGCCGACATCGGCAGTATGCTCAATTAACTCGTACTGTTTCATACTGTTGCCTTGGAGATATCGACAGGACAATGACAAGACCGTTTCTGATCAAGAGACTCGATCGTCAATTGCAATACTTTGGAAATCACCGGCTCTTTCTTCTTATACACTGATGCGATCTCATCACCAGTCAACCTATTCTGCAGGCCAGCAGCCATGTTACACACCAGACAAAGGGAAGCAAAACAAATCCCTTTCTCTCGAGCCAAGACAACCTCCGGAACCATGGTCATGCCAACAATATCAGCAACCATAGAATACAATTTGATTTCCGCAGCAGTTTCTAAGCGAGGCCCCTCGGTAACAAGATACACACCTTTCTCATGAAACGTAACGTCTCTGGTTTTGTCACAGCTTTGCAACAATGCTCCTCGCAGCGTGGAACAGAACGGTTCTGTCATATCCACATGTACTCTCTTCTCATCAAAGAACGTCTGCGAACGAGACTTCGTCGCATCAATAAAATCATGAGGAATCACCAGGTCTCCTGGCCGTATCGCTTTTTTCATGGACCCAACAGTTCCCACAGAAAGGATACAGGAGACATGACTTGATGCAAATGCCTGGATATTCCCCCGATGATTGACCCGGTGGGGTGGAAGATTGGATTGTTCTCCATGACGATGAATGAAAAACAGGTCATGAGCTCCGAGTTTGGAAGCATATACAATAACATCGCCATAGGGTGTTTCCACCCTGATTTTTTCCGGTTTTTTCATCAAATCCGGCATGTGATTACTACAGAGTATCCCAATGTTCATAAGAACAACCAGGGACAAGAAATGTTTATTTGTTTAAAGAGATACCTATTGCGATGAAAGTCGCAGCGTTATTCTCTGGTGGAAAAGACTCAGTTTTTGCGGTGTACATCACCCAGCAGTATGGATGGGATGTTTTCCCTCTTGTCACCCTTCATTCAGAGAAACAGGATTCCTGGATGTTTCATTCGATCAATATCCATCTTACTGAACTGCTTGCGCAAGCAATCGATATCCCTCTTGTGAAGAAATCAACGAAAGGTGAAAAAGAAAAAGAACTCGTCGATTTAAAAAATCTGTTACAGGACCTTGAGATTGACGGCGTGATCAGCGGGGCTATTGCTTCAGAGTATCAACGGACCCGTATCGAAAAAATATGTGACGAGATAGGAATCAAGTCGTTTACCCCTCTCTGGCATAAGAACCAGGAACTCCTGTTGCGGGATCAGGTGAAAGCTGGATTCCACATCATCATTGTCGGCGTGTTCGCCTCTGGGTTTGATGAGACCTGGCTAGGCAAAACCATCGATGAACAAACGATCGATGCCCTTGTACGCCTGAATGAAAAATATCGGATCAACATCGCTGGTGAAGGAGGAGAATTTGAGACACTGGTGCTCTCCGGACCCTTGTTTTCCCAGAAACTCGTGATTGATGAATCCTTAAAAGAATGGAATCGAGACAATGGTATTTTCCAGGTGAAGAGTGCGCATCTTGAGAAACGCTAGTACACGATGTAGCCCAGGGCTCTGAGTTGTTGGAGAAACAGAAAGAGTCGCTGATCGATGTTTTTTCCATCAGGGAATTCCTTAGTAACCACTTCCAGGATTTCTTTCACAGTTTTGGTTCCCTCGCACTGTTTCCAGATGGTTGACCCGAGTTTATCAAGGTTGGCTTTGAAGGTATTGTCTCGCTTCAGCACTTTGCAAAAGGACTTACCGAAGTTACTGGTGAATTTTGGGACTGTTATCACCACAAGACCGTCGTTGGTCGTTGACCATTCGAAGTCTAACCGTTTCGGTTTGTATAAAAGAAACTCATCAGCGGTCGGAAGCCCTTTACTCTTTGTCTTTCGCGTAAATTTCCCTCAATGGGATGTATGCAAGGAGCGCTGCGATGAAGACCCAGACAAGCACCGCTGGTAAAATCGGCGGATAGTCGAAGATCGCGAAGTTAAATCCTCCGATAATGAGGAACGCGACGATGACGCCCATCAAGGCCTCTCCTGCGATCAATCCCGCGGTGAGAAGAAGTCCAGTTCTTATAATCTTTTCTTTTGGTGCTACATCGGTTTGCTTGATAGCAAGCTCCCAATCGCTAATCTCTTCTTCATTTGCTGACCCGTATTTCTTTGCGATAGCCCTGTTGGTGATAGCGCGGACGATACCGCCAGCAAAAATCGGAGTACTCAACGTGAACGGGAGATAAATACCGATCGCGACAGGAAGGACCGGCAGGTTAATGAGGATTAACACGAACGCAAGTACTGCCCCAGCGACCACGAACGGCCAGACCATTTGTCCGCCAAGGACGCCCTGAACGATACCCTGCATAAGGAATGCCTGTGGCGCAGGCAGATTCGTACTGCCGATATGGTACGCTTTGTCCAATGCTTGGACAACCAATGCAAGAATCGGGGCAGCAGCAGCAACACCGACGATTTCCGCAATCTGCTGGTTCCGAGGTGTTGCACCAATCATCTGACCACACGTCATCGACTGCAAGACATCCCCGGAGATCGCAGCGGCACAGCAAATCACCGCGGCAATAAGAATCGCAATACCGGCGGCGCCAACATTTCCGGAAAGACCAAACCCAAGAAGAATTAATGAGGTGATCAGTAACACGGAGACCGTGACACCAGAGATTGGGTTATTGGATGATCCCAAAAGTCCGGCCATATATCCGGCAATCGCGCTGGAAATGAACGCAAATAAAATCGCGAACACCGCCATGACTGCGGACACCACCCATAGACTTGAAATCCACACATACACAAGGAAGACAGGAATGGTGAGTAAACCAATCATGAGGAACACAAACTTGATATTAAGATCAGTGTCTGTCCTCTTCTTTACTTCCACTTTCCCGCCTTTAATACCTGCAATAGCTTCTTTAATGCCACTAGCAAGGTTCGATCGGAGTTTAAAGATCGTGTACAGACCACCGACAACCATGGCACCGACACCAATGTACCGGATGTAGTTTCCCCAGATAGCGAAGAACCCCCAGATCTGGTACCCGGCATCAGCATTTCCGAACCCTAACGCAAGTGCATCCGTCACTTCTGATGGAGAAACCGGCGCTGGAAGCCCTGTTGCCAAGGCGATAAGCGGAACAAGAATAACCCAGCCGAGGAGACCTCCGACAAACACGAAGGAAGCAATCTTAGGCCCGATAATCCAGCCGACACCAAGCAAGGCAGGAGACGTGGCAGTTCCACCATAGAAGACCCCTGATTTCTCTCCGCTGCCGATGTCGAATTTTCCGATATTTACAATACCATGGATCGCGCCAGCAAATATTTTAAGACCAACCTGACCGAATTTGAACAAACCAGCTGCCAGAACACCAACAATAAGCCAAACCCCGCTGACGCCACTTCCCTTAGATTTCTTCCCTGATTCAGCAGCTTCTCCACCAACCGTTGTGGTTAACACCGCGGCAACCGCGACCCCTTCGGGGAACGGTAAATCGGTGTTAATGATAAGGGCGCGTCTGAGCGGTACCATCCAAAACACACCAAGCATACCACCAAATAACGCAATCAATGTCGTTTCAACATAATGAATCTCCGTCCAGGTTCCCATGAGAACCATGGCAGGGATCGTAAAAATGACTCCCGCGGCCAGTGCTTCACCAGCGGCAGCGCCCATCATCCCTATATTGACTTCTAAAATCGTTCCTTTAAAAGGTTTGAGAAACGCAAACGCCAGAACTGCCCCAGGGATAACCGCAGACACGGTCATTCCGGCATACAAACCGAGGTACGCGTTTGCTGCTCCAAGGATCACAGCTAGAAGAGCCCCAACCAACACTGCTTTCAATGTTAATTCTGGTATCTTCTTCTCAGCCGGGATAAATGACTTGAAATCGTCTCGAGATGTCATAAGATATCAATATGAATAATATATTTCAGTGTTTATAAAACCATCGGTTTAAAAGTCTCTGCTCATAAGGAGGCAATCATGGTTATATTTCCAGAGGATATCGTAATATCCCGGCAAGACCACTGAACGCAGCGTACAATGATTCTCCTTCCTCGCTATTCCTTGAGATCAGCTTCACCGTTGCACTCGTTTTTTCCGCAAGGTCAGACAACTCATCGACCAAATCCACTTTCTGCGTAATCTCCATGGGAATTGAGGTCTTACACGTAGGACATGCTGGTGGCGTAAAACTCTCCAAGGCTTCCTCGGTCATGGTTTTCTCCTGCGTATACCCACAGGAGTGACACTGCATGGTCACCCGGTACTTCCGCAGATCCTCAGAGAGAAGCAACGTATCAACCACACCCATCTCAAGGGCTTTTCTCACCTGATGTTCCCCGTAGACAGCCATGCTTTTCTCTGACTTTTTTACTTCAGATAAGAATCGCTTCATGACCTTCTTTTCCTGAGAAACTTTCAAATCGGTCATCTTATCAGCTGCATTTGCAACGAGCTCCCGCAGACCAAACTCATCGGTATAGCCGGTGTCAAACGTATCGATGATCTTCTTCTGAATCTCATAATGGAGATACACTTCATCAACGAAATATTGTTTCGTCGGACCAGAGCCACCAACCAAAATACCTTTCATTTTCGGCTCTGCAAGGAAGATTTCACTTGCCCGCTCCCCGCATTTCACAAACCACTCATGGGCAGCAATCTCCGTGTTCCGTTCGAATCTTCGTTGAGACTGACCTCCTCTTCCGTGTTTCCCAGGAACCTGCGATGTCATGTACCGCAGCATCTCAACGCGACTCCCGCGCAACATCCCGACCGTACACTCTCTTCGATCAATAAGAAATAATCCGTAAATTTCCTTCTCTGTCAGCATCTCTTCTAACGGTTGTATATAGAACTCTGAGTCACAACGATACAAAAACGTGATCACTGGCATTGGTGGCTCGATGACGTATGCGACCATGTCGGTTTTGTCAGCACCGACGCTTTTATGGCCAACAAACATGGCTAGTCCGCGCGGCGGTGGTTGCTTGAACGTTTTCAAACGACTCATGATCGATTCAATCGCAGAAAGAACATTCTTCATGGTTGTCTTTGACTTGATATTCTGAGATTGCGAATATTCATTTCGAAGGTACGATACGACATCAAAGATTTGTTTAGAGGGCGGGACATACAACGAAATCAGTTCGGTGTGTTTGCCTCTGCATTTCTTCAACTCTTCCAGTTGTCGTTTCAGGTCGTAGATCTGCCGCTGTGTCATTTCATCTGCCATGGTCGTATCACCTTTTTGATATACTTTCTCTTATCATCATTCTTAAAATCATAACGAGGATTTGTTATAATGAAAAACGTTCCCCTTTCATCGGGGTCAGGACTTCTGCAGTGTCTTTCAATGATTCCACGAGCGGTGCCCTGTCAGCACTATGGAATAGGATGATTTTTTCTGGCTTACATTGCTTTGCAAACTCAACCAGTTCACTATGACCTGCATGCGCAGAGAAATCATAGTATTGGACTTCACAGTCCACTTTTTCAACGACACCGTAGAAGTTAAGCTTCCCTTTTTCCATCAGAAGCCTACTATTGGTTCCCTCGACCTGATACCCGGTGAGAAGGACCGCGCTTTTCCGATCATTCTTGAGCTTGTTCATATAGGATAAAACAGGACCGCCATCCATCATTCCACTGGAGGTAATGACCACCGGTCCTTTCATTGCCATTTTCCGACCGTGGTCTGAATGGACCACGTTGACCTTCTTAAACGCTTTTTTTAGGTCATCGACCGACCGGAGGTACTTCGGGTACTTCAAATAGAGTTTCGAAATCTTTTTCCCCATGCCGTCAAACCAGACGTCATACCCAGCGTTTTTCAGTACGAGAAGGATTTCTTGTGATCGTGCGACCGCAAACGCTGGAATGATTACGGTACCGCCTCGATTGACGACTTCCTTGATTTTTTCAAGAAATGCTCGTTCCATTTGCTCTCTGTTTTCATGTTCCCTCCCTGCGTATGTTCCCTCCATGAAAAGCATGTCGCAAGGAACTGGTTTTGTTCCTCTGACAAGTCTTGTATCAACCACGTTTAAATCACCGGTGAACAATAGTCGTTTTTCCCCAATCAGTTCAAACATGAGCGAGCCAGGAATATGACCAGCGGAGTGGAAACGAACGCTGTAGTTCTCACCAAGGTCTCGCATCTTTCCTGGTTCGACCGGAACATAACTATGCTCTGCTTCTTTGACATCGGCATTGTTAAATGGAATTGAGTAGCCGTCCATCTGTGCAATCTTGACGGTATCTTTCTGCAATAAATTGCTCACGACAGCGGTTGGTTCTGTCGCGATGATGCGATGATCTGATTGTGAGCAGAGCCAGGGGATCATCCCGCAGTGATCAAGATGCGAATGAGTAAGGAATGTGAGATCAATCGGTGGTGGCGGCAGTGGAAACGTGGGTGGTTTTCCTGGCGACATCCCATAATCAAACAGGAACCTCATATCTTCAAGCTCGAGCACCATGGCGAGATTTCCGACTTCGTCGCTGCCACCAAGAAATTGACATTTCATACTAGAATTCATTTACATCAACCTTTTCACAATCAGAGCCTCCTAAAGAAAAAAGAGGTTGATTAATCTTTGGTCATCTCTCCAGAGGCTTTACAATGAGCATTGTCTCGTCTTTCTCAATGATTACGACTTTCGTATTTGGTTCAATCACGACCTCTGATTTCGCCTGCCAGTATTCTCCTTTGTATCGCACGAACCCTGGTTTTTCTGGGGTGATACGTTCGATTGCGACCGCTTTTTCTCCAGCAAATTTACCTACTGGTGATTTTTTCTTTCGTATCTGAAGTACTTTATACAAGAGGAACGCAAAGAATAGTGCGAAGAGCACGATTACGAACAGCATGATGGTTATTGCATCTATCATATACTCACCTGATATCAACCATTTTCTTGTTGGATAGCTTGGAATGAGAAATATCGATCCGATGACAAGGCAGATGATCCCGCCGATGCCAACAGCACCGAAGCCAGGGGTAACGAATATTTCTACGGCGAGGAGTAGGCATCCGATAATTATAAAGATTATGCTTAACGTGGAGATGCTAAATCCAGACCCAATCAGTGATAGCAGGATTGCGATGACGCCAAACACCTCAGCACCGTATCCTGGTGTGGAGATTCCTACCAGCAATGCAAAAATCCCTAGCATCAACAACAAAGAAGTCAGGATAGGGTTTGAGATAAGTTTCAGTATCTGAATTTTCAATGAAGGTGAATACCTTACTTGCTCTGCAGCTCTTGTGTGCAAGGTGATTGTACCTGCAGCAGTGGTCACGTTTCTCCCGTCAATATCGTTTAAAAGCTGGTCAATACTGGACGCGACGATTTCGATGACGTTGTTGTTTTTTGCGACGGTCGCATTCACGTTCCTGTTCTGAGTGATGAACAACTTTGCCAGTGTTTCATTTCGCCCATACATCACCGCTCGTTCCTGGAGCCATTCCACGAGCGCGTTGATGATTTTCGAATCGTTGATGAATCGTGTTCCTTCAAGACTTGTTTCAATAGGTTGACACGATCCGATGATGGTGTGATCTGCCATGGCTGCAAGTGGTGTGCTCAGCAAAATAAAAGTTCCTGCTGACCACGCGGTCGCCCCGGTTGGATAGACATAACCGATAACCGGGATGTCACTTTGTTTGATCATCTCAGCGATTTCAAAGGTTTGATCAAGCCCACCTCCTGGTGTATTCAAAAGAAGGATCACTGCTTGGGCATCATTTGCCTCAGCTTGTTTTAAGCTATCAGTCATCACTTCAACCGTAGATTGATCAATGGTATCGGTAATTTCTACAAGGACAACACTTGAGGTTTGAGCGGATGCACTACTTGACAAAAAAAGAAGAAGAAAAAAGAAAAAAATCAGAGGATGGTAGATCTTTCTCATTGTTCGACTTTTTTATTGACTGCTTTTGCTATTCCCGCCATAGTTCCTATTTCACCGCCGGGAACAATAATAAGGTTTTTCTCCCGTGCTATCTCCGTGAGTGTCTGTAATTCTCGAAGTCGTAAAGCGATCGGTGTTTTTTCATACAGTTTTGCCGCCTCCGTCATTTTCGCTGAGGCTAGAAGTTCTCCTTCTGCCATAATGATCCTTGATCGTTTCTCTCGCTCGGCTTCTGCTTGTTTTGCGATTGCCCGAAGCATTTCTTCCGGTAATGAGACATCTCGTAATGTGACGGCTGATATCTTAATTCCCCAGGGGTCAGTGCCGGTGTCTAAGATGGCTTGAAGACTTTTGTTCAGTTCTTCTCGTTGTGATAAGAGTTCATCAAGGTTTTTTTGACCAAGGATATCTCTTAACGTCGTCTGTGCAAGTAAACTGGTCGCCATGTCATAGCGTTGCACTTCAATAATTGCTTTTTGTGGATCTGTTATTCTGAAATAGACCACAGCGTCAACATCGACAGTCACATTATCACGAGTGATGATTCGTTGTTTTGGGACATCGATGACTCGTGTTCTCAAATCCATTCGAATAGGTTTGTCAATAATAGGGATAATGAACACGAGGCCAGGACCTTTTATCCCCATTAATCTTCCTAATCGAAAGATTACAATTCGTTGGTACTCCGGCATGATCTTTATCGCTGATGCAAGGACTGCTATCAGAAAGAGTACGATAATAAACAAAACGACAAGCATTGTGTTGATATCTGCCATAATTTTTTTACCTCCAGTGTCGAAAAACTACTTTCTATTCTTAAGTGTTTCTGTAGAGGTGTTAATTGAAACGATATTTTTAAAAAGCCCCCTCCCTTATAATGTATCCTTTATAGGGAGATGAGTCATGTCTGAAATTATTGCCATAAAGGCACGTGAGGTCCTTGATTCTCGGGGAAATCCAACTGTTGAAGTCGATGTGATTACAAAACAAGGTATTTTTCGAGCGATGACTCCTAGTGGTGCGAGTGCAGGACAACATGAAGCCTTAGAACTACGAGATGGCGACAAAACAAGATACTTCGGGAAAGGAACGTTGAAAGCAGTTGACAATGTGAATAAGAAGATCGCCCCGAAATTGATTGGGTTGGATTGTCGTCACCAGGAAACCATTGATTCTATCCTGCTTAAAATCGATGGGACAGAAAACAAAGGCAAGCTTGGCGCGAACGCGGTGCTTCCCGTGTCGATGGCGGTAACGAAAGCTGGTGCTGTTGCCAACGGTATTCCTCTCTACGTGTATATCGGTGAATTATTTGGCGTGATTCCCTATCGTTTACCCGTTCCAATGTGTAATGTCATTAACGGAGGAAAACACGCAGGTCAGGAGAACTCAATCCAGGAGCATATGCTCATGCCGACCGGTGCAAAAAATTTTACTGAAGGAATCAGAATGATTTCTGAGAGTTACCATCATCTTGCAAAACTATTAAAGGGGAAGTTTGGTGCGGGCGGTGTTCTGATAGGTGATGAAGGCGGGTTTGCACCTGCTCAGATCATTGATATCCATGACCGTCTTGATCTGATGTTGAAGGCAGTTGAGAACGCGGGATATAACAACAAGATGAAGATTGCGTTAGATCCTGCATCCAGTGAGTTTTTCTATGACGGTATCTACAAGATAGGCGAGAAATCATATTCTGGTGGGGAGATGGTTGATTTCTATGTTGATCTCTGCAAAACATACCCGATTGTGAGCATTGAAGATGGC
>Ga0315274_10000190_pt1 | contig 92907 bp, 121 predicted proteins | sample YL17G02_20_MG_FD_203700 | JGI IMG/M metagenome (GOLD analysis project Ga0315274, IMG submission 203700) | Sediment microbial communities from Yellowstone Lake, YNP, Wyoming, USA - YL17G02_20 | ecosystem: Environmental > Aquatic > Freshwater > Lake > Sediment | place: USA: Wyoming | collected...
GTTATTGTTTGTTAGTTTTAATTTCTGAGCATCCTAAAAACAAGTGCCTGCCACAAACCACACCTTTTAAGGTGTGGTGGCACTTGTTTTTTTGATCTTTATTAGACTTTTTATGGGCTGTTATTCAGTCGGAGCTCCTGTAAATCTGCTTTGCTTCCCCTGCATCTGCCCTCCTAATTCAACAGGCATTCCGCTGAAGCCTGCGCCATACATTGAAAAATGAGATTCTGGCAAAAAAGTGCCGTAACCTGAAAAATAATTTCCATAAGTTGCGCTAATTTGATTCCATGAGGGTTGTGCATGCATGGGGTACAAAGGAGAGCCAAAAGCTTCGAGAACAGCCTGTGTTGGAGGAACTTTAAAATGCTGAACAAAACTTCCTGCCTCCACAATTTTTTTCCCTTCAAAGCCCGCTTTTTCTAATTTCTCTAAAATTTCTTTTATAGGGACATTTCCCATGCCGGGAGGAAGATGTGAATCAGAATAGCCAAAATTATCTGTTAAATGAACATGTTTCACATATTTTGCAATTTCTTCAGTTTCTTTTGTTATATCTTCTTCTTTAAAACCTTCTTTTCTCATCATATTTATATGCCCTACATCCCATGTAACACCAATCATTTTTTTAGCTGCTTCTTCTGCCTCGCTTTTTGAATGCCCTTTTTTAACTGCTTCTATAATAAATTTTTCTCTTGACTCTTCAACTAATTTTTTTAATTCTTCACTTCTTGAAAAAGCCATTCCTGAAGGTAAATTTTCAATAGAGATTATTGGAGCTTTGTCTTTGTATTTTTCATATGCATGCAAAGCAACATTTGCGAAAGTTTTTGCAGAATTATCTACGGCAAAATCTTCTATCGGGACATAAATATTTGGCTTTACAGCTTCCATCTGTATTGCTAAATTCTGAATTGCTTCGGACTGAACTGCAATATCCGGGCTTCTTATTTTTTCTCCAAAATCTTTTGCAGCCTCGCTTAAGATTTTTTTCTCTTCTTCACTTCCATATTTGTAGGCTTTGCTAAACAAAGACCTTAAAATAAGCTGCGAGTTCTCAATGTATTCGTATGCGCCTCTGACTTTAGATAAAGCTGCTTGTTGGGAGTCTGGCAGCTGCTTAATAAAAGATTCAAATTGATTTCGTGTTATTCTTTTTGCAGCAAGTTGCGGCATAACTTCGTTCCATATTTTTTTAACAGTTGGATAATATGTTTCTATAATTTCATCACCCCTATTTTTATAGAAAATAACCTGGGTTAAGTTGTTATGCCAATCGCTTATATTGTGTATACGCATCTCTTCTCTTGGAGTACGTATCTCTGGTTTAATCTCCCCTATGCTTTTTCCTTTTTCTAATCCTTCAGCTACTTCTTCAGGATAAATTCTCAATTCTCTTTCTATAGGCGTCATTTGATGTGTTTCTCTGTTTATAGCAACTATTCTTTTTTCATATAAATTTTTAAGTTCATCTTTAGTGGCTTCTCTTCCAGTTTTTTCTTTTATTTGTTCTTTATACTTTTGTACGCTTTCTTCAGATGGAGGCGAGAATTCTGTTCCTTGAATTGCAGATGCATGAATTGTAACTGGAACTTTTCCATCAGGGTTTAGCTCATGGCTTTTATCTATAACTGTTTTTAATTGCCTTTCAGCTGATTCTCTGTCTGTTTCACTCCAGCCTTCTCTTGTTATTCCAGAAGGCTCAATAATAGGCGCATGCATGCTCATTTCTGCCCCGGTTAATTTTCGCAATCTTCCTATCTCTTTGAAATGCTGTTTAGGAATCTGATCAAAAACCTCTTGTTGTATAGGCTGTAGCTCTATTGGTTTAATACCCTGATTTAGCAAATTGCTTACTTCTTGTATTTGATTGGCTGTCTGGATAGAGGTTGGAGCTCCGATTTCTCCTGCAGGGATCCTATATCCTGTAAACAATTCTCCGTAATTCGGCTCTAATGAGTACGGAGTGCCTTCATAAAAAAATTCATATGCCATTTTAATTTCATCCTCTAAATTTTCAAACCTTCTTCTTTGCGAACTTTCTTTCTAAGAAAGCTCTTTTTATTAAATTAATATCCTCTCTTACTTTTTTAAAACTCTCTTTCATTTGTATTTTTATCTCTCAAACTTCTCTATTCATTTTTAAAATGTAACCCATTATCGTAATCATTCCCATCACAATTGTTATATAAATTTGAATGTCTGTTGCTGATTTACCAAAAATTCTTGTTAAAATCATAATAACCAATATTAATATGACCACCCAAAATAAAATTTCAAACCAATTTATCTTTTTCGTTTTCATCTTTCATAAGCCTTTTATTAATGTATAAATTAGTAAAGCTACCAGTATAATTATAATGGCATAATAAATTATCTCTTTTGTGCTCATTTTTCCTCTTTTTCTTTTTAAAATAATCTAAAAGTGTTTAAATATCTTTCTTAGCCTCTTTTTCTATTTAAAATAATCTAAAAGTGTTTAAATATCTTTCTTAGCCTCTTTTTCTTTTTAAAATAATCTAAAAGTGTTTAAATATCTTTCTTAGCCTCTTTTTCTTTTTAAAGGACGGTATTCTGATGCTCTTTCAAAAGGCAATTTGTTCTCTTCTTGTCTTATTTCTGTTTCAGTAACAATATACTCTCTTAAATCATCTCTTCCATGCCTTACTATACTTTCTCCTCCTTCTTTCCAGTCTTCTATTAAAATTCTTTGTTGTGTGTTTCTGAGCTCTTCTACTGTTCTCCCAGTCATTCCTCTTTCTCTTGCTCCTTTCAAAATACTTTCTTCACTTGTTCCTGCTACATATGATGGTTCATTGTAAACAGTAATATAATCTGCCTCCCTTACTTGTTCATTCGTTGTTGGTTCTCTTAGCGGAGCATCTCTTCCTCTTTCTTCCAAATTTGCTGTTTCAGGAGCTGGTGCAAAAGGCGTTGAAGAAAGCAATGTGGGAGTAGGCATTTCTCCGGCAGGAGATAACATGAATTCAGAAAAATTATCTTCCTCTGTCTCTTGAGGTTCTGATTTTTCTGTTAGCTCTTCAAGCGAGATTTCTTCTATCTCTATTTTTTCTTTCTTGCTCTTCTCGCTCGCCAATCCTGTTCGTTTGGACTCGTTCGCCTCTACAACTTTCTGCTTTTCTTTCTTTTGTTTTTTTAATTTTTCTTTTTTAGCCATGATATTGATAAGAGCAGGAAATATTTAAATATATCTTGAAAGAGGAATAATTTAAAAGATGATAAAAATCACCAATTCTCTGATTATTCCTATGAGGATTCTGCTATATGGATGATTCTTGATAATTATCCATAAGGGGTTGGATGAGACTGCATGCCATGCGCTTTTTTGTAGATATCATAAACATCAAAACAATTTTCTGCTACGATACTTTCTCCTAATGCTCTTATAAGAGATTCTGAGTAGTTATCTTTTCTTATTCCTTTTTTTAATTTTTCAATTCTTTCTTTTTCTTTGTCCTCTTTTTTTCCTTCCTTGCTTTTTTTCGCTTTCTTTTTCAATCCGAACAGGGCTGAAAAAGGATTTACATCTTCGCTGTCTTTTTTTTCTTCCCCTTCTGTTTCTCTTTCTTCTTCGCTTTTTAGGAAATATTCTATATCTTCTTTTAATTGCTCTAAAGATTCTGTGGTTACGCCCTCAACAAGTTTTAGAGCATCTTCTATGTCGCTTTCTTTTAGTTTTTCATCTAATAAATCCAGTTCATCCTGGTTTAAACAATAACCCCTGAATTTTACCTCTGCTCTGCCGCCGAAAACATAATGCGCCTGCTGCCCCACTCTTTGCGGAATGCCTCTAAAGACAAAATCTACTAAAACGCAGCTGTAATATTTTCTTTTTGTTTTCAGGTTTTTAAATTCTTCTGGGACATTTTTGTTAACAACTTGCTGTTTTACATCAATCTCGTTTTTGCAGAATAGAGTTAATTCAAGCAAAATTGTATTGAAAATATTCACAATTGCGGGCTCTCTGTTTTTTCCCTCAATTTTTAATTTTTCTGCCGCTATTAAGTAAGGTTTTGCCCATCTCGTGTAAAGCTGCAAGGAGCTTACTTGGCTTTTCAAGTAGCTTCTTTCTATTTCATATCTTTTTTTAATTTCAGCTTCGCTTCTTTTTTTCCACTCAAGGAATTCTTGCAATCTCGGCTTTAAAATTCTTTTAACTCTGTCATTTAAATCCATTTTGTCAATTTCTTCGAGGGTTTTGGCTATCATAAAAGCATCTCTTATAGTCACAAAATTTAAATCTTGAGCCAGCATATTCAAGCTTCCTCTGCCCCTCTTTATATCTACATTATCCATCCAAATTTGTTTTAAAGCGAGGAAAGCAGCTTCTGCCTCTTCTTTATTTTTTGAGTGAGAAGCTTTATAATGAGAAATCCTAATTTCAAATTCTTTTAAATCATAAATCAAGTTGATTATGCTTTTTAAGACAGTATTCACCGCCCCTAAAATTTTCATCCCTTCTTCTTGCATTCTTGTTGCTCTTGCACCGAGCTCTGCAAAATGCCCTGAACCAGGGGAAGATGTGAAATTATCAACTAATTTTTCAACTTTATCAAACATGCCGCTTGTAAAATCCAAAATCCAAAAATAAATTGGCTCTAATGTCTCAGATGACGAGTCATAAATTATCTCATGTTCTTCTGAAGGTATAAGGTCTGCCTTTTTTTCTTTTCTTTTGGCATAATAAGGGCTTATTTCTTCAATTATTTCTGAAATGCTTTTTATCTCCGCCATTTTTCCTCTTTTTGTTTATGATTTCCTATAGTATACAAAACAAACATAGTTTTTAAATCTTGTTTTCGATAGATTTAAAAGAGCTTCTTTCTTTTTTTGTTATGGGCTTTGGAGATATGCTTAGAAAGTTCAGAAAAAATGATAAGATTATAGATTTTTCTAATTTGCAGAAAAGAGGAGTACTCAAGCAGAAAAATTCTGTATCAGAGCTGCAAGAAAATCCATTAGGTTTCCTCGGAAATCTTGCTTCTTCAAGTAATGGCGTTGAAAGCGGGGCTGTAGAAACAAGCAATGAAAATGAGGCTGTTTCTATAACTTCTAAAGGAAAAACCAAATTAAAAGGCATATTAAGAGATATGAAAGTTAGAGTTGATAACACTTATAGCAAAATCTATAAAATTTCAGACCGGCTTGACTTGCTTGAGAAAAAAATTGAAAGATTAGAGCGAAGAGCAGGCGTGGATTAAAACCATGCTTTTTAAGGTTTGATAAACGAAGAGGGTTTTCTTGGTATAAACTATATCCCTTTTGATATAATATTAGTTTATGGATGCATTAATAAGAAGTGTACTTAAAACACCAATTTACCGAGGAGCTTTTATTAATAAATTTAGAAAAATTAAATATTAATTAAACAATAATTTGTATTATCGATTAATAAATTTAGAAAAATTAGCTATTAATTAAATAATATTATCCCAATATTATCAAAAACCTCAAAATTCTCTGAATTTTGATGGCTATCAGAATTCCATAAGAATTCTGAAGTCAAAGAGCTTATAAATACTCTAAACTTAGTATCAAGATGATAGAATTAGAAAAAAAGATTTTGGCATATGCTTTAAAAAACGCAATTGAGCATGATGGAAAAGCCCAGGAAAATGCGGTTTTAAATTCTTTGTTTCATGAAGGATTGAAAAAAGAGGAAGTTAAAGATGTCATGCCAATAATTCATAAAATTGTAAAAGAGATTAATTCTGTTTCTTTGCAAGAGCAGGAAAAAAGTTTTTCAGAGTTTGAAAAAGAAACAGGCAAAAGAGAAGAGAGACAAGGTTTGCAAGAACTGCCTAATGCAAAAGGCAAGGTTGTTTTAAGGCTTGCGCCTTTTCCTTCTGGCGCCTTGCATATAGGAAACGGAAGAACCTATCTTTTAAATGCAATGTACTCTGAAAAATATAAAGGCAGATTGTATTTTGTTATGGATGATACAATTGGAAGCGAGAAAAAGCAAATTATTAAAGAAGCATATAAAATTATTCCAGAAGAATTTGACTGGTTAAAAGTTAAGTACAAAAAACCTATAGTCTACAAATCAGACAGGCTGAAAATTTATTACAAATATGCCGAGATGCTTATTAAAAAAGAAAAAGCATACGTTTGTTCTTGCGGGATAGAAGAGCTGAGAGAAAACAGAAAATTAGGAAAAGAATGCTCTTGCAGGCAGTTTCCTAAAGAAGAGCAGATGAAAAGATGGAAAAAAATGTTTAAAAAAGAAACTAAAGCTGGCTCTTTGACTTTAAGAATAAAAACAAGCATGCAGGATAAAAACCCTGCTTTTCGCGATAGAGTTTTATTTAGGATTTGCGAAAGAGAGCATCCTAGAGCCGGGAAAAAATATAAAGTTTGGCCTCTGCTTGAGTTTTCTTGGGCAATAGACGACCATCTTCTTGGAATAACACACATAATAAGAGGGAAAGACTTAATGATGGAAAGTGAAATGGAAAAATATATCTGGGATATTTTTGGATGGCAGCATCCTGAATTGCTTCATAGTGGTTTAATGAGGCTGGAAGGAGCGGGGGCAAAAATAAGCAAAAGCAAGGCGCAAGAAGAAGTAAAATCAGGAAAATTTACTGGATGGCATGATCCCCGAACATGGAGCATAACCTCTTTAAGAAAAAGAGGTTTTTTGCCAGAAGCTATAAGAAAATTTATAGAGGATATTGGCTTGAATCAAAATGACATAGTTGTTCCTATTGATATTCTTTATGCTGAAAACAGAAAGCTTTTGCATGAAAAAGCGAGACAGGCAAAATTCAAGCAAACTGAAAAAGGCAAAGGGAACATGGAAGTAATTATGCCTGATGGCTCTATTGTTAGTGGCAACACAATTTTAGAGCCAAAACCTGAAGATACAATTCATTTTGTTGGATTTGGCTATTGCAAATTTGATGAAAAGAAAAAAGGAAAAATGAGCTTCTATTTCGCGCATAAGTGAGGAGATTTTCTGATAGAAAGGTTTATATAACTAAAAAGATATAACATTATATCTAAAAAGTTATAAAATAATTACAAAATGCTTACAAAAACACAGGCAAAAATAATGGAAACTTTTGTTTCAAAAATAAGCGATAATTTCAGTATAAAACAAATTTCCGAGTTACTCAAAAAGCCATATCCTTTAATTCATAGAGAAATTAAAAAGCTTGTTAATGAAAGATTCATAATAAGAGATAAAAGAAAACTGCTTTCTTTAAACTACAAAGAAAACTCTTTAGATTTAGCATATATTGAACATCTGAGAACAAAAGAATTTGTTAAAAAAATTAAAGCACTTCAATTATTCATTAACGATGTTTTTAAAATTGAGAAAGATTTTTTTATTTTATTAATATTTGGTTCTGCCATTGAAAAAAATAACCCGCGGGATATAGACATTTTGTTTATTATAGAAGACAAAAAGAAAATTAATGAAACAGAGAAAGTTTTGGAGAATATCGCGTCTAATCTAAGTTTAAATTTTGATATAAGTGTTATTTCTGTAGAGAGTGTTTATGAAATGCTCTCTAAAAGAGATAGTCCAAATATAATGAATGAAACCTTAAACAAACATATTATTGTTTTTGGAGCCGAAAACTTTTATAAAATTTTAAAAAATGCTAGACAATAAAAATTTAACAGCAGTTAAGAGAAATGTAGAGAGTTTATTAAGAGAAGGAAAAATACTCAAAGAAGAAAAAGGGATTGTGTTAACTCTACGGGTGATGAAGAATAACTCAAACTCACTAAAATTAGAGAGCTTAGAGCTTAATAACTAAAATTTTATAAATTAATCTTTATTATTAATAAATAAATTAGGTTAATAAGGTGCTAAAATCTAAGCATATTAGAGCTTAAGGAGCCATCACCTTTTAACTTTACAGAACCGAAAAAGGCAAGTTTGTAGAGTTTTTCTTGGCTAATTCTAAAAATTCTCTTGACTCCGCAAAAATTTTGTTTGATATTTCAACTGATGAAAGCCTAAAGAATACACTCGGCTTCTCTAATTTTAATGGTTTTTTATGGGTTGTAAACGCAAGTTACTATTCTATGTTTTATGTTGTAAGAGCTTTGCTTGAAAATGAAGGAATAAAAATAAAAACAGATTTTTCAATTCATGCTGTTGTTTTTGATGCTTTAGTTTATTACTTTTATTTAACAAGAAAACTTGAAAAAAATCTTATAGAGGAATTTCAGGAAGCGGGCAAAGAAGCCTCTGAAATTCTCGGAAAAGAAAAAGCAAAAGAGCTTATAGAAGCTTATTCAAGAGAAAAAGACAAAAGAGGAAGATTTACTTATGAGATGGGGCTAATCGCAATGAAAAATAAAGCCCAGACATCTTTAGAACGAGCAAAAAAGTTTAATGAAGAGGTAAGGAAAATGATTGAAATCAAAAAAATCTTTTAGTTTACCATCACCTAAAGGTGATGGTTTGTTAGGACTTCAAAATTCATTGAATTTTGATAGCTCTCAGAAACAAAAGTTTCTGAAGTGCTCAGAAATGAAAACTAACAAACAATTTCTGACATCAAAAATTAAAACCAACCAAAAAATTACAAAAACCAGCAAAAAACTTCTAACTGTATAACTAAACATTTACATATCTGATTTATACAATCTATTTATTAATAAACTAAACAAACTTTTATCTTGCGAGCTTTAGCGAGTCATTCTATGCGAAGCATCAAATTTGTGCCTTCGAAACATTTTTAAATGCCATTCTCTTCATATATTTAATAATTCAAAAGGAGGTAAAATGAATAGAAATAAAAGAGGACAAAGTGAGATAATCTCAACAGTGTTGATAATTCTTTTAGTTTTAGCAGCGATAATTATAGTTTGGGCAGTTGTAACAAGGATAATCGGCCAAGGCAGCAAGACAATTGACGAAAAAATGCTTTGCACAGAAGTTGCATTAACTTTTGACAAAGAGCAGGCAAATCAAGTTAAGTGTGTTGCGAACGGGGCAATTTCAGGAATAATAAAGAGAGGTGCTGATAGTGGGGGGGATATAAATATGAAACTTGTTATTGGAAACAAAGCTGATGCTGCAGTAACTGCACCATTATCATTAGGAAGTGTTTCATTTAGCGGAAAAGATGGCGGAGAGCCTGGAAAAAATGTTGTAGTAAAAGTGGCTGCAATGGTTGGTGAAAAGAAAGATGTTGTTTGCAATCCTGTTCCAGATGGAGAGGTTACTGTGACTTGTGATAAATGTACAATCAATGATAATTGCAAAGATAGCGCAGAAGACAATATAGGCACTGGGAAGTGTACAGTGGCTACGGGCATTTGTGATGCTGTTTAACCCTTCTTTTTTCTTTTTTTCTTTTTTTAGATGTTTAGTTTTTGATTTATTTGGGATTTCTTATCCGTGAAATTCTTAAATTTTCTTTGGTGTTAAATTTACTTAATAGCTGTAAATTTTTGTTTACAGATGCAAACATTTAAATTTCTTTTTTTAAAATATCTTTTAGAATGCAAGAATTTATTTAAACTGAGTTATTTACCTATTTTTATGAAAATAGGCATTATAGGAGGAAGCGGTTTAGACAATCCTGGCTTGCTTGAAAATTATGAAGAAAAACAGGTAGAAACTCCTTATGGCTCGCCATCATCTAAAATAACTTGCGGGAAATTAGGAGAAATAGAAGTATGCATTCTTGCCCGCCATGGGAAAAAACACGAAATTCCTCCTTCGCAAGTTAATTATCAAGCAAATATTTATGCTCTAGGAAAATTAGGATGCACGCATATTCTTGCTACTACTGCCTGCGGCTCTTTGCGAGAAGAAATTAAAAGAGGAGATTTTGTTATTTTAGACCAGTTTATTGATTTTACAAAACAAAGAAAAATAACTTTTCATGACAAATTTCCAGGAGGGATTGAAAATGCGAAGCATACAGCCATGCCTGAGCCTTTTTCTGAATTTTTAAGAGAAAAAATAATTTCTGCTGCAAAAGAATTAAACATCCCTTTTCACAAAAAAGGAAGTGTTATAACAATTGAAGGCCCTCGCTTCAGCACACGCGCAGAAAGCAATATGTTCAGAGCTTGGGGAGCAGATATTATCAACATGTCTATTGCTCCAGAGGCAATTTTAGCAAAAGAAGCGGGGTTAGAATATGCTGCTATTGCTATGTCAACTGATTATGATTGCTGGAAACAAGATGAGAAGCCAGTTTCCTGGGAAGAAATCTTGGAAATTTTTGGGAAAAATGTAGAAAATATGAAAAAATTATTATTAAAAACAATAGAAAAAATTTCAACAGAAGATGAAGAATTTATCAAAGGAAAAATAAGAACAATTCCAAACTGGCCTAAGCCAGGAGTAATGTTTCGCGACATTACAACTTTATTAAAAGATAATGAGGGATTTAAAAGAGTTATGGATATTTTATATCATAAATATAAAAATAGGGATATAGAGATTATAGCAGGAATTGAGAGCAGAGGATTTATTGTTGGCTCTATTCTCGCGCATAAATTAGGGGTGGGATTTGTGCCAATAAGAAAAAAAGGCAAGCTTCCTTATGAGACAGAAAGCGAGGAGTATGACTTGGAATACGGAAAAGATTCAGTTGAAATCCACAAAGATGCAATAAAGCCTGGGCAGAAAGTTTTGTTAATAGACGATTTAATTGCAACCGGGGGAACTTGTAGAGCTGCCGCTAATTTAATTGAAAAACTTGGGGGCATTATAGAAGAAATTGCTTTTGTTATAGAGCTTGTAGATTTAAAAGGCAGGGAAAAGCTAAACAAATGGGAAGTTTATTCTGTTGTAAAGTTTGATGAGGAGTGAAAAAATGGCAAGACAAAAAACAATAGAACAAATAACAGGAAGAGAAGACCCCAGAGAAATTCCATTTTATGAAGAAGGCAAGATACTACTACACCGAGTTGAGGAAACAGCAAAATTGCTTGTTGATGATGCTGCAAGAAAAAAGCATTATACAACTTGGGCAGATTTTTGCACCTCTCTTGCCCAAATTGATGGTACAAGATGGTATTTTAAAAAACTCTCAGAATATTTTGCAAATCAAGCAAATAAATACTCTCCACAACAAGTTTTTGAGAGACTTGCAAGAAAAGATTAAGCAATTATAATCTGAGGCAGAGCATACCTCACCAGCTCTTGAGTTTGAGCATTTGAATATCTTTCAGCTATTAATTTTAAACCATCTTCAGAATGAAAATTTTCTATGTTAGAAAATAACCTTTCTGCAATATGCATAGTTCTTGCTACAAATTGATGAGAATAATCTTTTTTAGGCAATAAATCATCTTGTGAAATTTTCTTTAAGCTTAAATCTATGTTTTTAGCTAATTTTTCTAATTTAGAAGCTTCTTCTCGAGTATTTGAAAAACTAGAATGAACTAGCATAAAAGCAGTGCAATCATAAACCGGAAAAAAATGTGCTCCTCTAACTCCATTTTCAGTAGGGCCGTATGGAGTTCTTACATCTGTTCTATACCCCAGAACAGGGATACTTAACATATTGCAAAAATTTATCTCGCTTATAACCCCTTCATCTATTGGCTCATCTAACTTAGCAAGGCAAAAATCACTTTTAGGAATAAACCACCCTTTATCCAAAAAATAAATTAAATGATTTACTGCGTTAGGGATTTCATTCTCCTGCAAAATTTCTTCAAACGCCCCCGCTAGCTCAGAGAATTCAAAGCCTTCTCGTTGAGGAAGAATAATCTTATAGCCGGTTCTCTCTAAATTTTCAGTTAGCCCTAAATTAAACGCTTTATCCTGCCAGTTAAATAATCCAGCTCCAAAATAAATCACCTTTTTCATAAAACAACTAAAAAATTGAAATTAATAAGAATTAGTGGTGATTTATATCACCACGCAGGTTTAAAAACGATTTCTTTAGTAATATCTATCAACTCCTTGCATGTTTTTATTAGTTCATCAATTTTCTTTTCATTAAAACTAAGTTTTGTGCTGTAGGTATAATCTTCTCTTACTTCAATAATGCTGTCTTTTTTGTTTTCTTCGCTTTCTTTGTATTTAAACATATTAATAAATTTGCTATCTAAATTTATTTTCCCCTGTTCGTTTAGATAATCCATTAATGCTATTGTGCAGGTTTGGTTGCTTGATTCATATCCAAATTTTGCGGCGATTGCAAGAAAGCAATGATACATAGAATAAAAAATCGTGCTTACACCGATATCTGAAAAGCTTCCTTTTTTCAAATATTCTGTAACTTCTAAGTCATGCACTGCTTTTTCAATATGTTTTTTAGCTTCTTCTAAACTGGGGTTTGTTTTTAAGAGCCCTCTGTGTCTTGCTCTAATATTTGCTCTTTTGCATTCTTCAATCTCTTTTTCTGCTTTTTTTAAACACCATTCCACATGTTTAGACGCCTGTGACATTTTTCATTAGCTCCACATATCTATCTTGCCCGTAAAGAACAACAGCATTTTTAACTATATCTATAATAGCTTTTTTCTTTTGTCTAATATTTTGCAAAAAGTCATTAGCTGTAAGTTCGATTGGATGAATTTTTTTAGGTAGGATGCTCTGCCTTTTTTCTATTATTTTAGCTACTTCCTTATAATCTGCTTTTTTTATGATTAACATTATATCAATATCACCGGCTTTGGAATAATTTTTTATTACAGAACCATAAAGCATTACCACTCTATCTTTTTTAAACAAGTCCTTAAATTCTTCTTTCCATCTTTTAAAATTATTAGCTTCATCTGCTAATAAAAAAGCAATAAGCTTTCTTGCATAATCATCATCTAATCTAATTTTATATGTTATAGATTTACCAATTTTTCTATCTTTCAATAAATCTTGATTAAGTAGTTTTTTGAGTATCTTCATAGTTCCAATGCGGCTAATTATCAAGCTCTTGCTTAGAGAATTCGCATTATAAAAATTTTCAAAATCTTTAAACAAGATTAATAGTGCTTGTTTTTCCTTTTCTGTTAAAGTTGCCATAATAACTCCAAGTTACTATATAGTAACTATTACTTACTTTTTAAATGTTTGTATTGGTGAGTTAAAAGAAGCTTCTCCATATATCCTTTTTCATCGAGTTTATATCCAAGCTTTCTATAGTACTCTCTCACTCCAACCCCAGAAATAATTTTCAGCTTTTTTATTTTATTTTTTCTTGTTATCTCTTCTGCTTTTTCTAAAAGCTGTTTTCCTAAACCTTTATGCTGGCTTGCTTGTTTTAACCTTTTGCCTAAATTTGTTGCTTTACCGTAGACATGTAGCTCCCTTATAATTGCTTGTTTATTTCCTTTATCAATTCTCAATCTACACAAACCAAACAAAATATCCTCGCTATTAACAAACTCGAGAAAATATTCCTCTCCGCCAGATGCTTTATATTTTGTTATTTTTAGCTTTAAATTTTTATTTTCAATTTTTTCGTATCTTTCTCTTAAACCAATTTCCCTGAAACGAATTTCTTTAATTTGACTTTGTTTTTTTCTTAATTCTTCTTCCAAATCTTTTCTTAAATCAATTCTTTTTGTGCCTGCGACAAGATATTCCGGAGGAATTTCTCGCATAATTCTCATAATTCTGCAATATCTTGGTGTTAAATGTAAAAATTTTATTAGCAGCTTCTTTAGTTTTTGCTCTGTGTAAGGAGAATATTTTCTTTTTCGATATAAATTTTCTAATTCAGCGCCTTTTATGACCTGGCACGGATAAATTTTTAGCTGGTCTGGCTTGAAATTCTCGTCTTTAAACAATTTTTTGAACATCGCTACATCTTGTCTTATATCTGAAAAAGGCAAGCCAGGCATTATATGATAGCCTATTTTAAAACCATTTTCCCTTAATCTTTTTGTAGCATCAATAACATCTTTTATTGTATGCCCTCTTTTAATTTTCTTGTAAATCTTATCATCAGGCATTTGTACACCCAATTCAACGCGTGTTGCTCCGAATTTTAGCATTCTCTTAATTTCTTTTTCGCCACAAACATCTGGACGCGTTTCTATGCATAAAGCAACGCATCTATGTTTTGCTTTCTCATTTCTTTTTTTTGCTTCTTCTAAATTCCTTGATTTTTTATTATTTAAAGCATCATAGCATTGTTTTATGAAATCATATTGATAGCTTATTGGATAATCAAGAAAAGTTCCGCCTATAATTATAAGCTCAATTTTGTCTGTTGGATGATTCATAACTTGATAGGCTTTTAATCTTGATTTAACTTGCTCATAAGGAGAATAATTTAGCATTATCGCTCTCATAACAGCAGGAGATTTTGGTGTGTAGCTTTGTGGCACAGACAAAGAAGGGCAGTATAAACAAGTTCCATGCTTGCATTTTCTTGGCTTTAACATGACAGCTATAGGTGTAACTCCTGAAAGAGTTTTTGTCGGCTTGCGAATTTCGTGTTTTAAAGGAGGTTTCATATCCTTTATACTATAGTTTTATTTATAAATATGATTTTTATTAGAAGCTTATGGAAGAAGGACAAAAACCTCTTGAAATTAAAATAACAAGTGCTGAAAATACAAAATCCGGAGACTTCTTAGTTCTTGATAGGTACACTGCAGCAAATATAATAAAAACAGATGAAGAGGGGATTATAGCTAGACATGATTATACAGAATACATATTCAGATATGATAATGCAATGGTTTTGCATCAAGATGGAACCTGGTCTATTGGAAAAAATATCCGAGGAAGAAGGTAGATTTTTATACTTCTTATTTTTCTTTATTTTATGGTTAACGAAACAGAAAAACTTTCTCAAGAGCAAATCTGGAATAAGATAGCGCATCCTTGGAAAAAATATAGAGGCATTCCCCTAAAAGAAGTTGGAGATTTTTTGAAAAATAAATCCGGAAAGATATTAGATTTATGCTGCGGGAGCGGAAGGCATTTTATAAAATTAAAAAATGCAGAGTTTTATGGAATTGATTTTTCAGAGAAAATGTTAAAACTTGCTGAAAAATATGCTGAAAAAGAGAAAATAAATGTTGTTTTGAAAAAAGCATCTGCAGATAATTTGCCTTTTGAGGATGAATTTTTTGATGCAGCTATCTTTATTGATTCTTTGCATAATATAGAAACAACAGAAAAAAGAAAAAAAACTCTGCAAGAACTAAAGAGAGTTTTGAAAAAAGGAAGCGAAGCTTTAATTTCTGTCTGGAACAAAGTTCAGCCTCGTTTTAAAAACAAAGAAAAAGAAACATTTATAGGCTGGAGAGTAAATGATGATAACTACAGAAGATATTATTATTTGTATGAGAAAGAAGAATTGGAAAAATTGTTAAAAGAAGTTGGGTTTAAAATTGCAGAGAGCTGGGAAAATAAGAGGATTTTTGTTAGAGTGAGAAAATAATAGCTCTGGCAAAACCCTTATAAAAATTTGCTTTAAAGATAAATATTACTTTAATAAATCACTAATTGAATATCTTAATCGACAATTTAAGGATGGTTTGGGGTTAATGATGTTTGTTGATACTAATGAAGATCGCCAGCGTTTCAGCAAAGCCGACATAACAAAAGTTTTTAAATATAAGTTTTTTAATAAAATCACGCAGGAAAAAGAGTTCTAACAAACTTTCAGAAACAATAAAGAGAGTTATTAAAAATGGGAAAAAATACTCCAGAAAAATCTGAAGAATCAAATAAAAAATCAGGTGTACTTGGAGATATAAGAGCTGTGATAAGCCAGCTTAAGTCTGCAAAAAGTTTGTTAAAACATGATCCTGATTTAGATGAGATTGTTGATTATGGATCTCCTTTTAAATTAAAATATGTTGGCAGAAAAGAGGATATAAAAAGAATATTAGATGCCGCAGAGACAAAAAATTATGTTGAAAAAAATGAAAATGAGGAATATAAGATAACAAAAAAAGGAAAAAGAGCGTCTTCTGTTGCTTATGTTGAAGAAGATTAATTACAATAAACTATAATACTCCCCTACAAATAAGTTAGTGGCTATAAAAAGTATCGTCTTTAATAAAAGTCTAATAAATTATCAATAATCAATATTTATCGTGGGATTAATAATTGTAGGCTATAATAAATTGGCGGGCATATTTATGAATTGGTGTAATCAGCTAAACCAGCTCTTAATTTTCTGCCAGAAACTCTTTTTTTCTTCGATTTGTATAGGCATTTGCAAAACTTCTGGCTTGGCTGTTTCTGCTTTTTTTGCTTTTTGAGCTTCTTGCATGTCTGTAACATATTTTGTCGCTTTATCAACAGAAACTCTTGAATGCCCTTGATTAATCAAAGCCCATTTAAGCTCATCAAGCTTATAACCTCTTTTTAGATTTCTTTGTAAATATTCAATCAGCCCTTTTAAACTATCAATATCCCTTATTTCCCTTATCATGATTTCCAAAGAAATCACTTATATTTAAATTTATTTATTGTCAAAAACCTTGCATTAAATTATATGGTTTTTGATCATGTCAAAATCGTAAGATTTTGAGCACTATCAGAAATTGAAAATTTCTGAAGCTATCAGAAATCCCATTAAAAACTAAATTAATTAAGGTTCAGGATTTCTGAAGTGTAAGATATATAACTTTAAAAACCACTTTTCCATGTATTTTAATGGATGCCCGGAGAAAATTTAATAGATTTAACGCTTTTCCTGTTGATCCTAGAAAACCTCAAGTAGATTCAGATACAAGAGCAACCCTCTCTCGAGTTCAAGCCGCTTCTTCAGTAACTAATAGACACAGATTATCTGCTTCTAAAATCGTAGCCATTGTTAATTATAATAATCCAGTTACGATTTCTGAAGAGCAATTAATAAAAGATTTAAATGCTGCTTGCGTGGGGGGCTACCTTGCCCAAGTTGATAATAAATATGAACTAACTAGTGATGGAATAAGTGTTGTTGGAGAACAACTTTCAGATTTAGGGCACATGAGAAAAATAACTCGTAGAAGGATAAAATATCAAAACAGGCCAAGTGTAAGATAACTCTAGTTTACTTCACCCTCTTAATCTTAGATTTTTTCCACAAAATATTAAAATATTCTTTGTATGAATTATGAACTTCTTTGCTCTTAATTCTTATTCCGGCAAATTCTTCTAATGGAAGAAATAACAGAACTTTATCACCCCCATAAATTATTATTGAAGTTTTTGATTCTTGTATTGTTTGTTCTGGCAGAATTCTTGCTTCTGTTAGAGGGTATTTTAATGCCTCTATACTCTCGTCTCCTTTGTGTATAAGCAAGTATCTTTTAACTTTATTTTTAACTCTTCTTTTGTTCCAGTGAATATACCAAAATCCAGCTATTTCAGGTGATTTTCCAGTATAACCAATGATATAATAAGGCTTTTTCTCTTTTATTAAGTCTTCAAGAACTGTCTTAAATCCTTCTTTTCCTTTAAAAATTTCAATAGAAAGAGGCTGTTCTTCTGATTTTTTTAACTTTGCAAGCTCGGGAATTAATTCATTTAATAAGTCTTCTTTTTCTCTAAGCAAAGATTTAAATTTTTCAGGCTCTGCTGCTGAAAAATATTTTCTGTTTTCTTTAATAACATAGCTAACAATTCCTTTTCTTATAAGTTTTTCAAGAATATGATAAGTCACAGCTCTTTCTACTTCTGCTTTTCCTGATATTTTTGAAGCTAAGCTTTCTCCCTGCTCCAGCAACGCTATATAAACCTTTATCTCTGTATCGGTCAAGCCTATTTCTTTCAATATGTCTGTATTCATAACTCTCAGAGGAAAACTTTGTTTTTAAACTTTTCTTTTGTTGTTATCTTATATAATAACGAATATTTATATGCATCATAATTAGTGTAATTACTATAAAGTAAATAAAATTATAGGAGAAAAATCAAGATGGAAACAAAAACTGTAACAAGATATGTAACAAGACCTGTATTTGAAAGAATGCCTCGTTCTGCTCCTGCTTACAGAAATAGACAACAGGTATTACCTACCTTAGAGCAGGTAAGCGCAAGTAAACCAGTCAATTTTAATTTATTGCCTGATGTAGATTCTGCAATAAAATCTGCTGAGGAATTTACTAGACGGGGTTTTGAATCAGATATCTATAAAATAACAATTAGACAGATTAAAAGAGTTGGAGAATTAAAATAATAATTTATAGGAGAAAAGAAAAAATGTTAGAAAAATTAATTGGTCTAATCACGAGGAAGAAAGTAATACAGGCTAAAAAGCTATTATATATTGATTTGGTTATCGAAGATGGAAAAAGTGTATTCCCAGGAGAAGGACATGAAAAATTTCAACTTAAAGGAAAGGATATGATAAATGTAATGCAACTAAAAAGAAAAGATGCTATCAGAAAAAGTAAATCACAGGCCAAGATAGATTCATTATTCAAAAAATCCTTTTCAAATTATAATTATATCATGCTTGAAAGGGCATGTACACAATACTTTGAAATAACTGCACCTCTTCGACATTATATTGTGCCTTCTAGAATTTATAGAAAAGGGCAAGTGTTAGAAAGTTTACCCAAAGAAGCGATTGAGCTTGAAGTTTATTTAGCGAGTGTCAAATAATTATGGAAGAATAATAAAAAGCTCACTTCACTCTCTTTACATGTCAGAAATCCTCATAAATGTACGGATTTCTGAGCACATTCAAAAAAATTACTTCACTTTTTTGATAAACTCAAACAAGCTTCTTTTTTCAAATTTCAAGATTTCTCCAGAAACGCAATTAATATGAACTTGAAGCATTCCAAAACCTTCCATCATGCAATTTAGGTTCCATATCTGCTTCTCTTCATGTTTCTGCAAAATTGCTATAATTTTATTAATTTTGTTATCTATTATTTGCTTTTTCATTTCTTTCTTTACAAGCTCTTGCACAGCATCAAGTTCAATTTTCATATCTTTGCTTAATTCAGGCAGCTTGCTTTGTTTTCCTTCTATTGTCTCTGCTTCTTTAAAAGTTACATTGTTATTTTCATCTAAAGAAAAAGTAAAAATTTTTCCATCTTTTAATGAATAATCAAGCTGCTGTTGGTTTATGCCTTGCTCATAGTCAAGAACAAAAAAACCAGCGCATAAATAAGCATCTTTGTTCTTTTTCTTGAAGTCTTTAAATTCTTTACTGCTTTCAATTGTTTTGAGTGTTGATGAAAAGTTCATTTTTTAAAGATAATTATAATAACCCGAAAAACTCCTCTCTTTTTAATCCAGCTTGCCTTATAATTTCGAGCAATGTCCCTTTATCTATTTCTCTGTGATTTGGAACAACAACTGCTTTTTTGCCTTCTTTATCCTCTTTAATAAGAATTATATGAGAACCTTTTTGTCTAACTGACTTAAATCCAATTTTAGAAAGAACTTTTATTACTTCACGTCCTGACAGGACCGGCAGTTTCATTTCCATTCACCTCAAATCTCGCGAAAATTGCAACTTTGCTTATATCTTCAGGCAACCCCATCTCTTCTATAAAAAGCTCAACTGCCTCTTGTAAGTTAGAAAGAGCTTCTTCTATTGTATAGCCCTGGCTAACAACATCTAACTCCGGACATAAAGCCACATACTGCTTTTCTCCCTTTCTTATGATAGCGCTTAATTCCATGTTCTAAAATAGTTTATATTATATATAAATCTTTTGCTTTTAAATAAATAAAAATAGAAACTCTTTTCATTTTAAAGTGCCCACCCATTGCAAAGCAATGGTGAGCGTATATGCTTATCACAAGCATGAGAAGTTTATAAATCTTTTGCTTCTCTGCAGAAATTTCTATCTCGGATCAACAACTTTCCCTAAAAACAAAATATTGCCTGTTGCTTTTTCTTGTATTATAAATATGAATGGATGGTCTGCTATAAACATATTTTCCGGTCCAGCTGATGTTTCCTTCATAATAACAGCAGTTGCAGCAGCAGCTTCTGTTCCTTCTTCATCAACTTTAACATAAGCTTGATGAATAACAAAACTAATAAATAAATCTCTTTTTCCAGTCATTCCTGAAAAGTCTGCATTTTCAGAAAAAGCAGTCGGCATTCCTAAATCTTCCAGATTTTCCTTTAAATTATACTTAGCATCAAATTCAAATTTAGGAAAATAAATAGCATCTAACTTTGTTTCTTGCATCTGGCTCTTCCAATTTTCGAGATTTTCTAAAGTTAAATTTATAGAATCAAGATTTCCTGTTGGCAATAATATCAACATTGAAATTTCATCTCCTTTATAAGGCATTTCTAAAATTTGCAAATCTCCTGTATCAGCATAGTTAAACATTGCTTTTTCTGGCTTCATGTACATCATTGGAACTTGAACAATATTATCTTCTGTAATCTTAAAATCAGCATCATGTGTATCTGATTTATCAAACTGCCATTCCCAGGTTCCTTTAAAGTAAATAGCGTTTGTCAAAACAAGTCTTGTCATTGAATCTAAAACACCAGCAGGAATTAAATCTTTAATTTTATTGTTTGTCTGTTCTTCTATAAAACTATTAATTGTCTGCCTTGACTCTTCTGTCTTGCTGATAAAATCAAGATTTGCAGCTTTCCCGCCATAATAAGTTTCAACTAAACTAAGATAATCTTCTAAAAATGGATAATCTTGCTGCGCCCATAACGCATTTCCTGTGCTTAACTTATACGCCTCATCTCCCCTATTAATCTCATTGTAAATAGAAGCAAAATTAGGTCTTAGTATATTATTTTCAGGAAAATGAAAAACAGATTTCATTTCATCTGCTGTTTGGCCTTTTGCTCCTTCATAAGTCATTGCTAATGCAGCAGAGATACTATAAGGTGAATAAAAAATATTCTTTGCGTTATTTTCTTCATTTTCATTTAAGTTAGAATAAAGTTCTAAAGCAAATTGATTATTTGCATTAACAACTTCTTGCACTCCTTCTGGTGTTGAGCCAGAATCATCTGCTTTTGGTGGTTTATCTGGATTATAAGGGTATAACAATATGCCTGCTGTCACTGCTCCTATAATAACTAATGCGATTATTATTGTTATAACTGTCTTTTTCATAATATATTTTAGAGAATATGGCTTATAAATATTCCGATGGGTTCAATTCTCTTTGAAGTCATTCTCGCTTTTCAATTTTTTCTTTTAATTTTTTAAGAAAACTTTCTAATTTCACGCCAAATTTTAGCTTTTGCCCTCTTTCTCTTACAGCCAGAGTTTTCTTTTCTTCTTCTTTGTCTCCTATGACAATTATATACGGGATTTTCTGAAGCTCTGCGTTCCTGACTTTTTCATTTACTGTTGTGCTTTCAAAATCAGAATCTGCTCTAATTCCTTCTTTTTTTAATGCTTGAAGAATTTTTTCAGCTGCTTTTTTATTTCTGTCTGTAAAGCTTAAAACTCTTGCTTGAATTGGAGAAAGCCAGGCAGGAAGATTACCATTTGTGTGCTCAAGCAGAATTCCAATAAATCTTTCTAAAGCGCCATAAACTGTCCTATGGAGCATAACTGGCCTTTCTAGTTTATTATCTTCTGTTGTATATTTCAAGTCAAATCTTTCTGGCATTGCAAAATCTAATTGTATTGTTGCAAGCTGCCAGGTTCTGTCTAAAGAGTCTTTCACATGAAAATCTATTTTTGGCCCATAAAACGCGCCGTCTCCTTTGTTAATTTTAAATGTCATTTTTCTTTTTTTAAGAACTTTTTCCAGAATAGCTTCTGCTTTGTCCCATAATTTATCATCTCCAATCCTCTTTTCTGGGCGCGTGGAAAGTTCAACATGGTAAGAAAACTTGAATTTTTTATAAAATTTATCAATAAGCTCAATAATATTTATTATTTCTTGCTCAAGTTGTTTTTCAGTGCAGTAAATATGTGCATCATCTTGGGTTATCTGAATAACTCTGAATAATCCAGCTAAGACCCCGCTTAATTCCTGCCTGTGGACAATCCCGAGTTCAGCAACTCTTAAAGGAAGGTCTTTGTAAGATTTTGTGCTTGTTTTATAAACCAGCATTCCGCCTGGGCAGTTCATCGGCTTAACTGCAAAATCCCTTCCTTCATATTTTGTAAGAAAAATATTTTCTCTGTATTTTTCCCAGTGCCCTGAAATCTGCCATAATTTCTTGTCTAGAATCTGTGGAGTTAAAATTTCTTGGTAGCCTGCTTTTCTGTGTTCTTCTCTCCAAAATTCAACTAACTCGTTTCTTAGAATCAAGCCATTGTTGTGCCAAAAAACCATTCCAGGAGCAGTATCATGAAAAGAAAATAGATCAAGCCTCTGGCCGAGTATTCTATGGTCATTGTCCTTTAATTTTCTTGTGTCAAGTTTTGTTCTTGAAATTTGGTCAAGTAATTGCTTGGGGTTATACTTCTCTTCTTGCTCTTTTTCAGCTTGCTCTCTCTTTTCTTTTGTTGTTCCTTCTGCTTTAATTCCCCTTGACAATTCTGCAAGCGGATGCCCTTTGCATCTCAATTCAAATTCTTTATAATACCCAAAAGGCGCTCTTTCTATTTTCAGTTTTTTGTCCTCTTTTAGTATTTTTTCAGCTTCTTGCATTGTTTTCTGGGCAAATGCAGGAAGCGAAAGCTGTGAAGAAAGATGAGCATATGGATATAACACTATTGTCTTACATTTAACCATATCAGCTAATTCCCTGATATTCCTAACATAGTCTTGAACTATCTTTCCATTACTCTCATCTTGTTTTTCAACTGCTGTGAAAATAACTAAAACTTCTTTAATTTCTTTTTCTTTTTCCTGCTCTTTTGTCAATTCTTCAGGCTCTTTTATTGCCTTTTTTACTGGCTTGAATTTTATATAGTCGCAGTGCAAAGATAAGATTTTCATTTTGTTTCTCTTTTATTTAAATAATAGAAAAAAGATGTTTAAAAAAGCTTCTATTTTTGGCTCTGGTGAACCCCTTATAAAATTTGCTTTGAAACATAAATACCAAATAAAAAATTAGTAAAGAACTATTTTAATAGAAGGGCTTAAAGAAGTAAGATTTAGTGGTTTTTACAAAAAAATATATCCGAAGGAGTGTATTCGCAAAGCTTATTTGTAAATCCATGGGATGTTAGATACGGGAAAGCTGCAATCTTAACAATAAGAGGAAAACAGGCAAAGTACAAGAAAATAGATATAGAATGATTTCAGTGATTTTGCCTATAATTCAAACAAAGCTTTAAAAATATCAATTTATAAGATATATTATGAAAAAAGATGTAAAAGTTTATTTTGTTTTAATTGTGATAATTATAGTTATAGTCTGCCTGATTTTTTATATAAAAGGAAATGGCAAAATAGATGAAGAAACAATTAAATGCATTGCAAATAAATCCATTATGTATTCTTCAAGAACATGCTCTGCCTGCGCAGCTCAGAAACAAATTCTAGGAAATTATACTTCTTACTTCAATATAATAGACTGCATTTCAGAAAAACAAAAATGCACAGATGCTGGAATTAATGGATATCCTACCTGGTTTATTAATGAAAAAAAGTATGAAGGAGTTCAAAGTTTAAAAGAGCTTAAAAAAGAAGCAGGATGCTGATAAAAAATGGTTAGTTTTATTGAAATAATAAGTTTAGCAGCAGTTGATGCTATTAATCCTTGCGCACTTGCAGTTATGGTTATAGTTCTCGTAACGCTCTTAATCCGCGAGCCAGAAAAAAGAAAAAATGTCTTGTTCGGAGGCTTGGCTTTTACGCTTGCTGTTTATATTTTATATTTTTTGTATGGCTTAATTATGATACAGCTTTTTTCTCATGCAATTCCTGCAACCGGAACTTATTCATTATATATCTTTAAAGGATTTGGAGTTTTTGCAATAATTCTTGGAATTTTAAACTTAAAAGATTATTTTGTTTACCAACCAGGAGGCTTTGCAACAGAAATGCCTCTAACATTCAGGCCAAGAATGAAATTATGGATTAAAAGAATTACAAGCCCAAAAGGAGCTTTTGTTATTGGCTTGCTTGTAACTTTATTCTTGCTTCCGTGCACAATCGGTCCGTATATAATTGCTTCTGGCAAGCTATCTGTTTTAAATTTTTTAAAAACAATTCCTTGGCTTTTGCTTTATAATCTAATTTTTGTTTTGCCGATGTTCGCAATAACTTTAATAATTTATTTTGGTTTTACGACAGTTGATAAAGTAAGCAGCTGGAAAGATAAAAATATAAAATATCTTCATCTTGTAGAAGGCTTGATTCTTGCAATTTTAGGAATTTTAATGTTTACTGGGATTTTGGCTTAATTCTTAAGAAAAGTGAAATATTAACTGAAAAACAACAAAACTTAAAAATACCTTTCACAAACAAATTTAATGATTGGAAGTATTGATAGAGATTGGGATGTAAATTTGTTTCTTGACAAAAAAGAAGTTAAACAATTAAAAAATAAATCCTTAGAAGGGATATTAGTAAAAATACACAAGCCAAAAATACAATTGCCAATAATCCTTTCTGTTAATAAAGATCCAAAGAATTATATAGTAAATGCTTCTGGCGCAGAACTTAAAGAATGGAAAAATGATAGGTATGTCTTTATAATATCAGAGGTAACTCATAATATTTTAGAAAAAGGGTCAGGTGTGATAGAATGGAGATATACAGGAGGGCTTAGCGGAAGTAAATTTAGAATTGTGAACCTGAATAAATATAAGAAACTTAATAATATCTATGAGAATATTTTAGGGTATATACAAAACAAGGACAAACTCCCAGAAAGCTTTGGTTAATTCTTTTTAAACTTCCACTTGCTATGCCCAAACTGAATGAGCATATCAATTTTTGGCTTTAATTTTTCTACATTTGGAACATCACATGCGCCATAACAACTCCCAAACCAAATTAAAATTTCTGCTTTTGTTTTAGTTTCAATCTCCTCTGCAATTGTAGTTGCATAAGGCTTTAAGCCATCTGGAAATTGCAAAAGAACAAGTTTAGCTTTATTCTTCTTAATTTCTCTGACTATCCTGTTGATTTCTAGCTCATATTCTCTTTCAAGTTCATAAATTGACTTTTTTTGCATGTATCTTTAAACATAACAATATTTTTATATGTTGCTGTTATCCTACAAAAATGAACCTCCCGGAAACTGTTAAAAAAATTGAACAAAATCTTGAAAAAATCGGTGGACTAAGAAACATAAAAGTCCACTTTTCAGATAGTAATAATTATATAAGATATAAACTTGCAGGGGGAAACTATCAAGATAAGTATAAAACTATGTGCTGCTGGCTTAAGGATGTTATATCAATAAATAATCCTTATATTATAATAGAATGCTACCCTCCTGAAAACTGCAAAATCAAAGACAATGATTTAGAAAGAAAAATAGTTATAAGAGTTAATGATTTGATAGTAAATGATGATAAAAAACAACAGATACTAGAAACAGCTGCATTAGAGTTTAATGGTATATTAAAAAGATTGGTGAAATATGGAGCCAAAAAATAAAGTTTTCAGAGAAGTTTGCAAAATTCCAAAAGGCAAGACAAAAACTTACAAAGAAATAGCAAAAAAACTCCACACGCATCCAAGAGTCGTTGCGAAAATCTTGTCAAAAAATCTTTCACTTTATTAAAATCTTTATCACTTTCCCCCAACAGAGGCAAACCCTCTTTACCTAATTCCATATTGAAAGTTATTTGAAAAAGAGCTTCGGGCAACTCCTTAAAATAGTAATCAATGACTCCCACAGGCACACCATAATCACTCAATCTTTTTTTCCCTTCCGCCACAGTCTTTTTTGCAAAATCTAGATCTCCTTTAAAAAGACTCTTCATTCTTAAGGAAACAAATTGATCTGCCCCTAAATCAGTTTTTTCATCAATCATTATTTGGTTAAGTTCATCTAATGACTTTGCTTTTTTAATAGTATCTACCACCCATTGTGGATCTGAGAATCCTTGCTCTGTAAAAATTTTTAATGCAGTTTCTAAACTCATTTTGTTTTCTTATTAATTTTTCAAGAACTCTCTTTCCCACTTTCGGGTTTAAAATCTCAGTAATCTATGATTTATAAGCTTTTCTTCAACTCGTTCTGGAAACCCGCAAGAAAATAATAGAAAGCTTTATATACCTATGGTGTATATTTATACAATAAAGGTGTATAATAAAATGATAACAAATAATGAGAAAAAAATCTTGAGATTTTTATTGGCTCATCTTAATAGCGATTATTCTATTAATGAAATTGCAAAAAAATGCGGTTTAGCACCAAATGGAGCTTATAAAATATTAAAAAAATTTGGAGAAAAAGAAATATTAACCTCTAAAAAAATAGCTAATTCAAAGTCATATAAAATTAATTTTGATAGCAAAGAAACAAATAAGCTATTGGAGTTGGTGTTAATACCTGATTATAAGGAATCAAAAATAAAATATAGATATAATGATTTAAAACCTTTAGAGAATATAACTAACCTTTGCATAATATTTGGTTCGTATACAACAAAAAAAGAAAAACCCAATGATATTGATGTTTTGTTTGTTATAAAAAAAGGGGATTATAAAAAATATTCAGAAGCTTTGGAAAAAGCAAAAACAATTTTGCCTTTAAAATTACATGATGTTATTCAAACAAAAGAAGATTTAACTAAAAACATAAAAAAGGAAGAAAAATTAATTATAAAAGCAGTATATGAGGGGAATGTATTGTGGGGGCATGAATTTCTTATTGAAGTGATAAAAAATGCAATTAAAAAATAAACTTAATGAATGTTTCAAAGAAGGTGAAAGAGGAGGAGAACGCCATAAAGGGTTAAGAAAGATAGGATTAAATGAAGACTTGATTGATGAACATTTAAAAAAAGCAGGGCATAATTTAAATGCAGTTACAGAATTTAAAAATATTGGCTATTCTGATTGGTCAGCAAGTGCTGCTTTTTATGCTCTTTATCATTGTTTATTAGCATTACTTATTAAGTTTGGTTATCAATCAAGAAATCAAACCTGCACATTTGCTTTTGTTGAGGATTTAATTAACAAAGGGAAAATCTCCTTAAAATTAGAAGAGTTAAAAGAAATTTTTGACAAAGATGCTGCAGAAGACTTAGCTCATAGTGAAAAAATACTGGATATAAGAGAAAATATGCAGTATTCATTTAAAACATCAATGGAAGAAGAGGAATTTAATAAATTATTTGAAAGAACAAAATTTTTATTTGATAAGTTAAGAAAAGAGATTGAAAAGATTAAAACACTCTCCAAGTAAAACTATCTCTCTTGGAATTTTATTTTATGCCAAGTTTAGCGGAAGAAAAATGCTGTACAATCCACAAACACTTCAGCATTTAGAGTTTTTGAAAAGTGTGAGCTGAATCTGCCTTGTGTTTGATTAATGTAAGCTAAACCTCTATGCTAAATTATGTTGGCTATGGCGAGCAAAGAATCAGCTCATTAAGAATCTGTAGACTTTATCTCAGATGCCCAATTATCCTTGCTTTCACTATCATATTTATTTTCTTCTGTAAATGGATAGGTTCTATTTAATATCATTCTTAAAAGATTGTACCTTGTAGGCGGAGTTTTTTGCATTAAGTCTGGAAGATAAGGATTAATTAATTTTACCCTGCCTAAACTTATATATTCACTTATGCTCTTAAAATCTTGTGCTAATAGTTTTAATAATTGAAATTTTAATTTAGGGTCTTGTTCATGTAAATAACTTCCAGATAATGCAGCAATAAGAGGACGATTATCATTTCTTTTAATTCTTTTAGTGATATCACTTATATCAAAAGGAAAATTAAAATCCTGAGCAACAACTTCTGCCTTAGAATAATTTTTAGTTAATTTCTGGAAAAATTCTGCTGGAGAGTTTGTATCAACTAATGCCGCCGGGTCTAAGCTTCCCAAAGGAAATGATTGATTGATAATTTCATGGCCTTCTTTTTTAGAGAGCTCCTGAATAGTTTTTATGAGTAAGTATCTCTCAATTTCTCCCATCTTCTTTAAAAATTCTGGAATATGCTGGGCATTTTTTAAACTCTTTACCAAATCGCCCTCCATATCTTCTTCAGAAAATATCCTAGTTTCTAAAGAGTATAATCTCAAAACATAATTTCTAAATGTCATCTTTAATCCTGTCAGAACTCTTTCCCTTTAGGGCAAAAATATTTATATTTTAAGGTTTATAAGCTTTTTCTTCTTTCCCCCAAAACCCCTACATTTTTAATATTTTTTTCTCAACTTTCCCCCTAAATCTCTTGGGATATTTTTGTAAGTATTTTTCCAGCTTTTTTTTGTCTATTCTTTTCTATCTTATGCAAAATTTCAGTTATTTCAAGAGGCTCGTAATTTGTTCTGTCAACACCAACATTTATTCCATTATGGCTCTCTTTTTCATGAATATGGCCATGAACATTAATAAAATTTTTAGGAATCTCTTCTTTTAGAAGAGGTCTATGGCTTAAAATTAAGTTTCTTATTTGTAAATTCCCTTTAACAACAATGAAATCACAAGAGCTTACAATTTTTTTATCATGATTTCCTGGAATTAAGATTATATTTCCATTAAGTCTTTTTCTTATTTCTTCAATCTGTTCTTTCTTTCCAAAACCAAAATCTCCCAAATGTACAACAATGTCATCTTTACTCACCTTAGAGTTCCATTTTTTTATCATAAACTCATTCATTTCTTCAATTGTCTTAAAAGGTCTACCGCAATATTTTATAATATTCTCATGATTGAAATGATGGTCTGCTGTTATAAAGATTTTCATTCTTTATATAAAGATATTTTATTTTTAAGCCTATCTCTTTTGAAGAGTTAACCAAAGTTATAGATATGTATAAGTTTGGTTTATTCAGGATCTTTAGATTTTTAAGATAAGTCCTTTCTTTTTTCCCTCAACCTCTACATTTTTAAATCCGCTTCTGCTTTTATTTTTATGAAATTCCCAAAAATTCGCCAGCCAATTATAACAGTAGCCGGACATGTAGATCATGGAAAAACGTCAATTTTGGATTCAATAAGAAAGACTGCAATAGCAGAAGGCGAAGCAGGAGGCATAACACAAAAAATATCTTTTACTTTATTTCCAACAGACAAAATAATGTGGAGATGCCCGCTACTTGAAAAATCTGGCATTAAATTAGATATTCCTGGATTTCTTTTTATAGACACACCAGGACATGCTGCCTTCACTAACTTACGAAAAAGAGGAGGCTCTCTTGCAGACTTGGCGATTTTAGTTATTGACATTAATGAAGGAATTAAGCCACAAACAGCAGAAGTTATTGAAATTCTCAAGCTAAACAAAACCCCTTTTGTTGTTGCCCTAAACAAAATAGACAGAATTTCCGGATGGAGGAAACAAAGCGAAGAGCTAAAAGAAAGCATAGAAAAACAGGCACAAAATGTCAGGCAAGAATTTTTAGAAAAACTTTTCACTTTGCAAGGTGCTCTGCATAACTATGGTTTTAACTCAGATTTATACTATGATGTAAAAGACTTTTCAACAAAACTCGTCCTTGTACCTTGTTCTGGCAAAACCGGAGAAGGAATTCCAGAATTATTAATGATTTTATGCGGATTATCTCAAAAATTTCTAAGAGGAAGGCTTGTTCTTGGAAAACAAGCCAAAGGAGTTATTCTTGAGCTTAAAAAAGAAAAAGCAATTAATTACATAGAAGCTATTTTATATGATGGCATTTTAAGAAAAGATAGTGAGATTGCAGTAGCGAGTTTTGACAAAATAATAAAAAGCAAGATAAGAATTTTAGAAGAAGTTTTGCCTTTATCTGCTAATTTTAAGCCAGCTCACGAAATTACAGCTGCAACAGGTATAAGAATGCAGTTAATAGAGCAAGAAAATGTCTTGTCAGGCATGCCATTTCAGACATTTAAATCAGAAGAAGAAATTAAAGAGTTAACTAAAGAAATAACTGAAAATATAAAACTTGACAAGCAGGGCATAATCATAAAAGCAGATAGCTTGGGAAGTTTAGAAGCTTTGCTTCTGCTCTTAAGACAAGAGAACATAAAAGTAAGTAAAGTTGGCATAGGCAGTATAACAAAAGCTGATTTAATTTCAGCACAGGCAAATCTTGAAACTGAGCCATTAGATGCAATTGTTGTTGGATTTAATGTTGAAGAAGATGAAGAAGCAAAAGAAATAGCAAAAACTTGTGATATTAAAATCTTAAAAGAAGAAGTTATCTACAAACTTATAGAAAGATTGCAGAAATTTAGGCAGGAAAAAGAAAATGAAATAAAAAGGCAAAAACTAATGAAACTTGCTTCTTTATGCAAGCTGAAAATTCTTCCACAATATGTTTTTCACAACTCTCATCCTGCGATTTTTGGTGTTAAAGTAGAGGGTGGAATAGCAAGACACGGAATAGAGCTCATAAACCAATATGGCGAAGAAATTGCGAAAATAAAAGCCCTGCAATCAGAAGGAAAAAGCGTGGAAGAGGCAAAAAAAGAGCAGGAAGTTGCTGTGAGCTTGCCAGGAATAACATTTGACAGGCAGCTAAAAGATGTTGAACTTTTATATTCAAACCTAGGAGAAGCTCAATACCGCGAATTCAAAGCTAACAAGGAATTATTAAGCCAGGAAGAAATCCGTGTTCTGCAGGAAATCGCACAAATCAAGAGAAAAGTGAAGCCGACTTGGGGCGTGTGAGATGGAAATAGTACTAACAAGGCATGGCGAAACAATTGAGAATGTAGAAGGGAGATTTCAAGGGCATTTGCCAGGAAAACTTTCTGAAAAAGGAAAAGAACAAGCAAAAAAACTAGCAATAAGGCTTAAAGATGAAAAATTTGATTATATTTTTTCTAGTGACTTAGCCAGAGCCGCAGATACTGCCAAAGAAATTAAGAAATTTCATCAAAAACACCCCTATTGAATTTACTAAACTATTAAGAGAAAGAAATTTAGGAGAATTTGAAGGAGTTAAAAAAAGTGATTTGGGATTAGACCTAAATAAATTAGTTGCAGGAACTATTGAATCCAAAAAAGGGGAAACCCAAAAAGAAATATATAATCGTGCTAAAAAATTTATAAACAAGTTAATAAAAAGATTTTCTGGCAAAAGAGTATTGATTGTTGGGCATAATGGGATAAATAAAGTGCTTACAGCAAACATACTGAATAAAACATTTAAAGAGTATGAGGAAATCGAGCCACAACTTAATTGCGCAGTTAGCATATTCATTTTAAATAAAAATAATCCTGCAGAAATAAAGCTCTGGAATTGTATAAAACATTTATAAAACTAGGGGATTATAATACTCTAGAAATAAAAATGAAAAGCTCAACAATTTTTGTGGAAGTTTTTGGAAAGAATCCTATAATAAAAGTCCTAGACTTCCTTATAACTTTCCACTTATTTGACTATCCTTTAACAGAGATAGCAAGAAATTCTGGTGTTGGTTATTCAACTTTACAAACTTTCTGGGAAAAATTAGAAAGAAACAATATAGTAATAAAGACAAGAAGAGTTGGAAAATCAGAGCTATACAAACTTAACACAAAAAATCCTGCTGTAAAACAATTAATAAAACTTGACTGGAATTTAATTCAAGGTGCAGAGAAAGAAAAGGCAGTTTTAGCTTAAATGGAAACGCGGGGTGTGTGAAGATTTAAAAACCCCTTAATCCTAGCAAAATTGCCCAAAAGGGAAGAGGAGTTCTGATAAGAAAATGAAAAGTCTTAAACGATTGATGACCCAAGAAGAGCATGTAAATAGCATTCGCCCTAAACGATTGATGACCCAAGAAGAGCATGTAAATAGCATCCTCCCAAGACTAGCTAATGCTTACTATCATACAATTCAAATATTAAGAAAGATCCATAAGATTGATTTTTCTAATTTTGATGGTTACGACCACGCTCTAAAAGAACCAGACATTCCTTGTTACAGAGTTCAACATGGAAGAAGATTCACTAAAAGAATTTATGTTGGACTTGTTAGTCACCTAATAGAACATGGAGGTTATAGAAAAAGCGACTTTGGGCCTATGGTTAATCTGTTTAAATTAAAGTTTAGAGATCCTATAAGGTTCTTCATGCTTGATGAAGAACAAAAAGCTTCTATATTAGCCATAGCATCAGTTGCCAATAGTGTACTTGACGACTATTCTAATGCTTTATTCGCACCTTGGGTATTAAAAAATGAAAGAGGGTGGAGAGAAACTTGTTTTAAAGAAAATAAAGCCTATGAAATTTTAGAGATTATTAGAGAATACTTTGGAAAAAACCCATTAGAAGATATTGAATATATTAATAGACGCGCTCTTGGTGGCATCGCGAGCAACAGATTATTGGAATGAATCAATCTCCCTTAAATTTCCGTTTATATTAAGATTTATTCTTTAAACTTCTAACAACCAAAAGGTTTATATAGTATAATTATACTGTATAAACAATGATAGAACTAAAAACAAAACTTAGAAGATGGGGGAATTCTTTTGGGATAATTGTGCCTCAAAAAATACTAAAAGAAAAACCAAGTCTTAAAGAGAATGAAGAAATAACTGTTTTTATATCACAAACCAAACCTAACTTAAAAAAATTATTTGGGGCTCACAAATTCAAAAAATCAACCGACCAAATGATGAGAGAAATTGATAAAGAACTTTACAATGATTAATAATACCTTTCTTTATGACACTTATGCTTTGCTTGAAATCTTGAACAAAAGTCCAAGTTATAATTTGTATACAGAAGCCAAGATAGTTATTAATGAATTTATTTTTGCAGAATTTTGTTATAAATTATTTAGAGAAAACGTCAAAGAAGCAGAAGAGTATATAAGTGAAGTCATTCCTGCAATTGTTCACCCAACCACAGAGATAATAAAGAAAGCAATGCGTTTTAGATTAGAAAATAAAAACAAAAACCTTTCTATGACAGATTGTGTTTCTTATTTCATGGCAAAAGAATTAGGAATAAAATTCCTTACAGGCGACAAAGAATTCGAGAAGTTGGAGAATGTGGAGTTTGTGAAATAAAGTGTGAAGATTTAAAAACCCCTTTCTCACTTTCAAAAACCAAAAGTTTTTTATACTCTTTATTCTTGTATTAATATAGGATAAAGATACCCATACGCGGCTTTAATAGTTTCGGACGAACGAGCCTTAACTGGGCTTTCGGGGCTTTCGAGCCCATCTTTATCTACTGAATTTTTCTTAATATATCTTCTAATTCATTAATATCCTGCTCGTTTAAGCAGTAAGTTTCTTTTTTCCTTCCTCTCGCTACATCTCTTGCAATTCTATGCGCCTCTGATTTTTTAGAGCTTGATTTTCTAAACTTAATTCTAATTTTATTTGTTATTGGTTCTTCGTTATAATACTTACAAACTTTAGAAAGATATTTATTCACCGCCCATTCAGGACCAACATCTTTGCATACATTAACTTTTTTAACAGCTTCTTCAGACAGCTTAAGTAATTTGAATAAAAGATAACAATAGATAATAGTGATTATTCTTCTGTTATGCTTAATATTCGAGTTTAAATCTTCTAATATGAACTTTTTCTTTAATAATTTCTTATCTTTACTTTTAATTTTAATTGAAGAATATACATCTTTTTTTCTTACAGCTAAGGCGCTATCTTTATTCCATGTGTTATTTATCTGGTTGCCTAAGTCTATATGAAACCATTCATTTATCATACAATTATTAAATAATAAGAATTTATAAATTCTAACAAAGCTCTCGGTACTCGCAAAACCTTTAAAAACCCCTTTCTCGCTTAATATTTATCTAAAGTAGATAAACTAATAATTTATCGCTAAACAACGAATATCAAGCAGGAACAACAGAAGCTTAAGAGAAGCTACTTACATCAAGCTTAATAAGTTATTAGATTACTAAACAAGAACAATAAATATCAGTAATAAATAAATAGTAATAAACTATGAGAAAGAAGAGTAAGCTTAATCAACTCATCTGCAAAGCGAAATAAAGTTATGATGTTACCAAATAAGTAAATAAACAAAACAAAAAAATTAAAATGCCATTTAAAATAAACATCTCGCATAATGGAAAGACATTAAAGAAAGAAACAGAAAACGAAGAGCTAATTGGGAAAAAAATAGGCGAAACTCTTCAAGGCAAAGAAATTTCAGCAGATTTAGCTGGCTATGAGTTAGAGATAACAGGCACAAGCGATATAGCTGGATTTCCTGGAAAAAAAGATGTTGAAGGAAGCATGTTGAAAAGAGTTTTGCTTAAAAAAGGCTTTGGATTAAAAAGCAAACCAAAAGGGCTCAAAAAGAAACCAATTAAAATGCCAGATGGCTTAAGATTTAAAAAATCAGTTAGAGGAAACACAATAAGCAAAGAAACAATTCAAATTAATACTAACGTTGTAAAAGAAGGTGCAAACAAGTTTGAAGAAATGCTGCCTAAAAAAGAAGTAAAGGCAGAAGTAAAAAAAGAGCAAGCATAAAAATAATAAACCAATATTGTTCATAATTATTAAATAGTAACAAATAGGAGGATTTAAAAATACAATTTATGTTAAAGAATTAAAATGGTACCAAATATCTCTATTGGAATAAAATGTCAAAGAGAAAAAAGCGCTGGTTTAGAATTAGCCCTCGCTTCAAAAACTAAAGATGTTAAAGGTATTAGCGCGGCATTTTATAATAATCCCGAACTTGTAAGAGGAGTTCAAGCAGGGGTTGTGAACTGTGCTGATGATTCTATAGGAGGTCAATTAGGTTGTGCAAATGTAGCTGATGATATAAGAGGATTTCAGGGAGGAATTGCGAATATTGTTAATAATTCAAGTTATGGAGTTCAGGTAGGAACAGAAAATGTAGCTAATGAGTCAAGAGGAGTTCAGATGGGGGTGGTGAATATTGTTACTGATTTAAGTTATGGGGTTCAGGTAGGAATTTTGGGAAATATTGCTCATGATTCAATAGGAGTTCAATTAGGTGGTATAAATTTCTGCTTTAATGATAAATATGGATTGCAAGTAGGGTTAATAAATTATGTTAAAGATGGAAATTTCTTACAAATCGGAGCATTAAACATTAGAGGAAGTGGTCCGTGGTACACGAGAGTGAGTCCATTTATTGGTTGGAAAACCAGCAGAAAAACCTTCTGAAACTCCAGCACAATAATTCTTAAACCAACATCTTTAAAAAACCATTTCTTTTATAGTTTAAATGGAAAAACCCGAGAAAGTTAATATTGAAGAATTAGAGATGCTAAACATAGGCACAGCAGGGCATATTGACCACGGCAAAACTACCCTTCTCTATAAATTAACAGGAAAGTTTACAGACACACACTCTGAAGAGCTGAAAAGAGGTATAACAATCAAATTAGGTTACGCAGACACGATAATTGAGAAAGATGGCAAGAAAAGATACATAAGTTTTGTTGATGCTCCTGGGCACGAAATGTTAATGGCAACAATGCTATCAGGAGCTGCAATTATAGATGCTGCTATTCTTGTCATAGCAGCTAATGAAGGAATCAAGCCTCAAACCCGCGAGCATTTAATAGCTTTACAATCTAAAAATATAAAACAAATTATTATTGTGCAGAATAAAATTGATCTTGTCACAAAAGAGCAAGCACTAAAAAGCTATGAAGAAATTAAAAATTTTGCTAAAGGAACAATTGCTGAAAATGCTCTGATAATCCCTATTTCTGCGCAGCAGGAAATTAATATAGATAAATTAAAAACTGCATTAATGAACTTAAAAATTCCAGAGAGAAACACGCAAGAAAAGCCAATTTTTCTTATAGCAAGAAGTTTTGATATCAACAAGCCAGGAACAAAAATAAAAGACTTGCACGGAGGAGTTTTAGGCGGAATTTTAAAGCAGGGAAAAATAAAAGTTGGAGACAAAGTTGAAATTAAGCCTGGAACAAGCAAGAAAAAAGCTAATCAGAGTGTCTATGAAACAATTAAAACAAAAATAATTTCTATTTATAGAGGGAATTACAGCATTAAAGAAGCAACACCTGGAGGAAGCTTAGCTTTTGAAACCGAGCTTGATCCAATACTGACAAAAGCAGATTCTTTGTCTGGCTGCATAGCTTCTTCAGAAGGGAATCTGCCAGAAATTACAGACAAAATTAAAATAAAATTTTCTCTTTTTGAAGAAGTTTTAGGAATAGAAAAGCATGAAAAAGTTGCCCCGCTAAAAACAAACGAGCTTATTATGTTAAATGTAAATACAAGCATAACCGTCGGGCAGACTATAAGCATAAAAGGAAGCGAAGTTGAATTTTTCTTGAAAATTCCAATTGTCCCATTAAAAGGCGAAAATGTCGGCATCGCAAGAAATGTGGAAGGGCATTGGAGACTAATCGGATTTGGCAAAATCATTTAATCAAGCATATTAATTCTATAATTAAGATTAAATAATTGAGTAGAGATTGTTTAATTTAGTAATAAAACATAAAATAAGAATTAAACAATCGAATAGAAATCATTTGATTTAGAAATTAGATAAAAAATATTAAAATTTAAATGATTGAGTAGAGATAATCTAAATTAGTCTCTTAAGATTAGGGCTTATTCTTCATTCCAAAAAGTTCCATCAAATACATCATCCATCTTAACATCATCTATAGCTAAATCAATAGCTTTTTTGGTCATAAGGTTCTTTTCACCAATTAATCTATCTCTTCTTAATTCATTAACAAAAACATAATCACTTTCGGTTAGTTCTCCACAAGCTTTTTTCCTTATTAGCTCTTCTTTAGTTTCTTTGATTTGTTTTGCCTGTGTTTCACACCCAATTAATTCATATTTGCGTGTAGGTACTCCCAGTCCATAAAATCCGCGGCTGTCATAATGAAAAATTGCTTCTAGTATTATTCCCTTTAATCTTGGAATATCTTTCCAAAAATGATTTGGATTTTTTAAAACTTGCATATTTTCTAAAAAAGATTTTATCTCACTTACACCATGTATAGCATAAGGATATTTTTCAGATAAATCCTTGTTTTCTAAAGAAAATACAAGAGCACCTTCCCGGTCATCAAAAAGAACATCCTTTATTCTAAACCTATATGAACAAAACTCCAAAGAATCTAAATTAGGTTCATCTGTTATTTCAGTAATGTAAAATCCCTTTTCTATTTCCCGGGTTCTATAAAGCCTTGCGAGTCTTTCATTAGCCATCTTTCAAATATTTGTATTTGTAACTATTATCAAATAATAACTATTTAAACTTTTTGGTTTTTATAAGCGCATATAAAATTTCTTAGTGTTCCAACTTTAAACTAATTTAAAAACTTATTTTTCTTATTAATTCTATAAAAAATGGAATATCAACCAAAACCGCTTTTCAGAGAAAGAATAGAAGCTTTGCTTGAAAACAAGCAGGATACTGAGAAATTCTGGCAGTATTCAGAAAGTCCTTTGCCAAAAACAATCAGATGCAACACTTTAAAAATTTCTCCAGAAGAGCTGAAAAAAAGACTGCAAAATAAAGGTTGGAAAATAAAACAGCCTTTTTTAAGTTACCCAGAAATTATGCTCATAGAAAGCAATTTACAACCCGGCGAACTTGGAAAAACAAAAGAGCATCTGCTTGGATACTATTATGTCCAAGAAATTTCAAGCATGATGCCTATGTTAGCCCTCTGTCCTTGTGAAAATGATATTTTTCTTGATTTGTGTGCATCTCCTGGTTCAAAAACAACACAAGCATCTGCTTTAATGCAGAATAAAGGAACAATAATAGCAAATGACAAAGATATAGATAGAATTTCAATTCTCTCTGCCAACTTAGAAAAAATTGGAGCGAGCAATGTTATTGTAACACGCCATGATGCTGTACAACTATGCGAAAAACTAAAAAAACTAAATTTTAAAGCAGATAAAATTTTAGTTGATGTTCCGTGCTCAGGAGAGGGAAATTTAAGAAGCTCTCCAAAAACTCTTTTAACCTGGAACATAAAAGTTATTCAAAGACTAAGCAGAATTCAAAGAAAAATTGCAGAATCTGCGCTCGCTGTCTTAAAAGATGGTGGAGAATTGTTGTACTCTACCTGCACTCACTCCCCAGAAGAAAACGAGCTTAATATACAATATTTAATAGATAATTATAACCTAAAAATTGAAAAAATAGAACTGCCATTAAAAACAAGAGAAGGAATAACAGCATGGCAAGGAAAAAAGCTAAGCCAAGAGCTGAAAAAATGCTGCCGCATCTGGCCGCAAGACAACAACACAGAAGGTTTTTTTCTGTGCAAGATGAGGAAAGGAGAAAAATGAATTTAAAAACAACTGGCGAATATCCTTGTCAATGGGATGATATTGTTAATGAGAAAGGGAAAACTTACGCAACAATATACACCTTAAAAAATGCAAGAAAAGACGAGATAACAAGAGCGGGAATTACAAAAAAGAACAATGGGATATTTGATATAGTGGTAGATGTTCCTGAATTGACAAAAGAGCTTGTTCAAACTGCTCTTAAAGAATTATCAAAAATTACAGGAATAGAATATAAATTATCAAATTAAAAATAAGGAGGAAAAAATGTCAATAAAAGTTTTTGAGAGGTTAAGGAAAATGTTAATTGAAGCAGCCCATGAAGAAAGAGTAGAAATAGACAAAGAAATAGAGAAAAAAACAGGAAAATATTGTGATGAAGGTGTGAATGAACTATCGGACACAGAGTTTATAGAAATTGTTAATAAAGTTAAAAGAAAAAGAAAGAAAAAGCGAGCTGAACAAAAAGAAGATGAGCAAAGCAAAGACGAGCAAGATAAATATGAACAAGATGAGCAAGAAACAGGAGAAAAAATTGAAGTAGCTTGTGCATAAAAATGATAATAAGAAAAGCAAAACCAAAAGACGCAAGAAAAATATCTAATTTAAGAATTAAAACTATTCAAAAGATAAATGGCAGAGATTATAACAAAAAGCAAATTAGGATATTAGTTAATAAAAATAAACCAAAAAACATTATTGAAAAAATTAAAAATAGAAATATGTTTTGTTTAATTAATAAAAATAGAATTTTAGGAGTTATAAATTTAGAAGAAAACAAAATTGGTGGATTATTTATAAGACATAATTGTGTCGGAAAAGGATACGGGAGAAAATTGCTTGTCTTCACAGAGAATTATGCAAAAAAAAGAAAGATTAATAAAACTAAGTTGTACTCAACAATTACTGCTTATAATTTCTATATTAAAAACGGATACAAACTAAAAAAGAAAGGAACTTGGAGTCCAGAAAAAGGAGTTAAATTTACAACTTATAAGATGGAGAAAAACCTAAAATGCAAATTCTAAGAGCAAACGAAAAGAAAAAAATAATTGAACAATTAGAAAGCCAATTTGGCATAGCAAAGCTTCCCTACTTGCTTTTGCGATTTGGAAAAGAGAAAATAAGGGCTTTTTCTGGCTCTCTTTCTTCACAAGAGATTTTAATCTTAGATAAAAATTTAAGAATTGAATCAGCTGGCTTGTATTTTGCAAAACAGCAAAATGATGGCTTGAGGCCAAGCTTAGATGCTCTGCATTTTCTAAAAGAACAGATAACAAAAAACATTCTTGAAATAAATGATGAACAGGCAGAGAACTGGTTTAAAGGACATGACTTGATAATTAAATCAGACAACAATTTCAAAATTCTAAAAAATCGTGGAGATTTTATTGGATGCGGCAAATCAACTGGCGAGAAAATAACAAATTTTATGCCAAAAGAAAGAAGGGTTAAAAACTAACTTCTAATTTTCCTGTTTTTAAATTTTCTCTAAGTGCTTTAAATTCACTAAACATTTGCCTGAATAACTTATACACTCTTCTATAAACTAAATGATCTTTTAAATTTTGAATGGAATATTTTGGATCAATTAAAAATATAGCAACACCGACTGGTTTCTTATCATAAACAAACGGTTTTGTTGTTAGTATTAATTCTTTAGGATTTTCTCCAGAAGTTAAAGCTTTATAGTGTCTAAGCCCCTTTCCAGATTTTAATGATTTAACAATTCCAGCTCTATCCTCTTTCCTAATATAATCTACCAACTGACTTAGAGTTAATGTGTCCCTTTCTCCATCAGCTCCAAGAAAATTTAAAGTAGCCGGAGTATGACAGAGTTTATGGTTAGCAAAATCATAATAAGCAAAAGGTATTTCTCCTATTTTAGGGTCTCTTTTTAAAGTTATATCAATAGCTGTGCTAAAAGCAACACCTCTAAGAGCAGTAGCTTCCTTCTCTGCAAGTCTTAATCTTTTTTCTAAAGGCCCTGCATAAGCTTCTTGCCATTTTATTAAAGCACTATTTGCACTCGCGTTTGCCTCGGCTCGTGCTTTCATAGCTTCTTCTGATGTTCTTACTTCCCTAGCAATTTCTAAAGTTTCATTAATATCTCTTCTAGCTACGGCAAGGATATTTCTTAGCTCTCCTTGTTTTGCCTCTAAAGCTTTAAGTTCTAACGTTTTTTGTTCTAATTGCGTAGAGAGTCGCTCATTTCGATATCTTAATCTTCCAACCTGTCCGATTAAGTCCATATTTTTGCCAACCTGTTCTTGATGAAGCTGAGACATCATTTCATATGCAGAACTGCCAAAAAAAGCATCATGAAATGCAGAGTAGATTTCTGCAATACTTGACCAAACTCTCCTGCCCCTTTCTTTAATTTTCATTAAAATATATAACTTTTTAATATTTTTAAACATTTATATACTCTTATTTCTAATCAATTTTATGGAAAAATCTGAATTAGAGAATTACAAAAAAGCAGGCAAAATAGCAGCTGAAGTTGTGAAATTTGCAAAACAGCTTATAAATCCGAGCATGGCTTTATTAGATATAGCAGAGAAAATTGAAGCTAAAATCGAAGAGCTTGGAGGAAAATGCGCGTTTCCTGTTAATCTTGCTATAAATGAAGTAGCAGCTCACTCCACTCCGCCCTCTGATGACGAAACAGAAGCATCTGGATTATTAAAAGTTGATATTGGAGTTCATGTTAATGGAGCAATTGCAGATACTGCTTTTTCTCTGGATTTAAGCGAAAAAGGAGAATATAAAAAACTAATAGAAGCAAGTGAGAAAGCTTTGGATAATGCAACAGGAAAAATAAAAAAAGGTGTAACTCTAAGTGAAGTTGGTTTGTCAATACAAGATACAATAACTGAATTTGGATTTTCCCCAATAAGAAATTTGTCTGGACATCAGCTCGGAGAATATTTAGTCCATGCTGGCTTGACAATTCCAAATTACAAAAACAATAATCTATCAAAAATAGAAGAAGGAGCATATGCAATCGAGCCGTTTGCAACAACCGGGGCAGGAATTGTTTATGATGGTGGAAAAAGTGGTATCTATAGATTAGAAAAAGAAGCAGGAGTTCGCGACAGCATGGCGAGAAAAATTTATCAATACATTGTTGAGGAATACAAAACCCTTCCTTTTTGTGAACGCTGGATTGCAAAAAAATTCGGAAGCAGAACACGAATTGCCTTAATATTTTTAGAAAAAGCAGGAATTTTGCATCAGTATGCCCAATTAGTTGAAAAAAGCCATGCTCCTGTTTCACAAGCGGAGCATACCTTAATAATTGAAAAAGATAAAGTGGAAATTACGACGAGATAACTAATGCGATAGCTAATTTATAATATCTGGGATAAAAATTCTATTACTATTAGTAACTAATAGTCAAGTAGAAGCTACTAATAGTAAGATTTATAAATGCTAAAAACATAGAGATGTTATGTACTTTAGCTTAGAACCAAAAACAAAAAGAAGTGATTTGTTTGGAATGGACTATCAATTAGACTTACTTAAAAAGTATCTCCTTGATAAAGATGTAAGAATGATTGTTATAAAGGGTTTAAGAAGAACAGGCAAAACCTCTTTGCTAAATGTCGCTTTAAATGAGATAATCACAGAAAGCGTAAAGATAGATGTAAGAGAAGCCCCATTTTACGACAGAAAGGAGTTTATCATTTTCTTAATAAAAAAAATAAAAGAAAAGGATGATAGCCTCATAAAAAAGATAATAGAAAAGATTATAGGAATCAAATTTAAATACAAAGAAGTTTCTATAGAAGTACTATTTAACAAAGAAGAAAATATCAACTTATTTTTTTCAAATCTAAACTCTGAATTAAAAAGAGAAAATAAGTATTTAATTCTCGCTTTTGACGAAGCCCAATTATTAACTGCCATAAAGTTTGATTTTTTTTTGGCGAGTATTTTTGACAATTACAAAAATATAAAAATTCTGCTTACAGGCTCTGAAATCGGACTACTTGACAGCCTTCTGGGAAGGTTAAACTATAAAGCTCCATTATTCGGTAGGGCTTATTTAGAAATAGAAATTGAAAAAATAAAAGAAGAGAGCATAAGAAAATTTTTAGAAGAGGGGTTTAAACAAATAAACAAAAAAATAGAGTTTGAAGAGGTAATAGGGGTTATAGAAAATCTTGATGGGATTATAGGATGGGCAACTTATTATGGTTGGTTCAGATATAAAGGATTTTCCCATCAAAAAGCTTTAGAGAAAGTAAAAGAAGAAGGTAAAGTGATAATAAAGAGAGAAATAGAAAATTTCCTTTCGAATAGGAAAGCTAAAATAAAATATCTGAAAGTAATTAATTATATAGCGAAAGGTAGCAACACATGGGAGCTGTTAAAACAGGCTTTCAGAAAAGATAATTTAAATATCTCAGATAGCCAGCTTAATCTATATCTAAAGGAACTAATCAATTTTGGGTTTATTGAAAAGTTATTTGAAAAATATTTTATCTCAGACCCCCTGCTTAGTGTAAGTAAATAAAATAATTGAAAAAGATAAAACAGAAGTGACAACTAGATAATTTACATAAACCTCAAGACTAAATATCTGCTTTCACAGAAAGAGTGTGTTGCAAGATAATTATTTTATGTTAATTATTAAAAACCTGTTATATTTTGAACTGGCGAGGCTAAATTTTCCTGCTGTGTTAAGTCACGAACTTGATTCAACAAGATAATAAAATTTATAATGGGGCTTTTCCTTGTTTATTGATAAAAAGAGGGCTAAAAATGAATTGGGAAAAATTTCTTAAACCAACAATATGGAAGATACTTTTAACACTATCAATGTTGGCCATACTTAACTTACTATTTTGGTATTCTTGGCAAAGCAAAGGGAACTGCAGTAAATCTGAAGAAGGTTTTTTACTTGAATGCGTGCTTCCTCCTTCGTACGTCCTCAGAGTAGCTCTAGCATCCTTCATACCTTTTTATCTTGTAGCTTGTTTAGCAATTTTTATCCATATGAACTCAAAAAATAAAAACAGATAATCTTACCTCAAATGTTAAGTCAAGTTCACAACTAAACATATTACTCAACAAAAACTTTTTTGGCGCTGAATACCTTTATAAGAAATTAATTAAAACTATAGTAAAAGCCATTAATATTTCCCCAAAGTATTCTGGCTTTCCCTTGATACCAAAGGCGCAAATGGGGAATTAACAGCGTCCTTTGGTATACCTAAAAACCCTTAAGTCAGGAGACAAAAGAAAAATATGGTCATCTTTGCTTCTTAGCCCTCTGTATATCCTTTGCAAGAATTCCCGTTTTGCTTTGTCTACATAAAAACTATTGTAGTATTGGGGTTTGGTTTTTTTAAAAATCCTCCAAAAAAGAGAGTTTATATTGGGATAAGGATATTTTGTCAAAATTATGCTGTTGCATACTTCCCCTGGAAAGTCAACTCCGCGATTGCACTTTGTTGAATAAAAAACATCTATTTTTCCTTGCTTGAATTTTTTCAGCTGCTCCCCAACCTCTTCTTTTTTCTGAAGTTCAATAAATTTTTCTCTGCTCATCACGCTTAAATTGTACTTTTCAGCTTCTTGTTCTGTCGGCAAATCCTTAAATGCATTAACATGAACTAATGCAGGCTTTACAGCTTGCTCTATGCATTTTGACAACGCAAGCAGGTATTGCTCTCTTGTGAGCTTTCCTTTTCTAAAATTTTCATATTTGCAATCAATCTCAAAGCCAGTTATTTTTTTTGTTATTTTTCCAGGAGCATTTTTTTCAGCTTCTATAATTTTAAATTCTTTAATGCTGAATATATTTTTTAAAACCTCTTCTGAGTGTATTGTTCCAGACATCATCACTATTATTTTATTTTTGCCAAGAAGCTCCTTAAATTTTTTCTCTAAATTTATCGTGACGAGTTTGGCAATAATATCTTTCTCTTCTTTGCAAAAGGAAACATAAGTTTCTCCAAAGAAATCTTCAAATGTTCTTGCTACTTCATCTGCATGATAGCAATAATTCTCTTCGTCGCATTCAACTTCCTTCATAAGCTCTGAATCTAAAAAATATCTAAGCAAAGAGAAAATCTTTGTATCTTTTATATTGAATATTTTTTCATTCGTAATGTGCTCTTCAATCTTTTTATCGTTTAATATCTCTTTTGTTAGTGATATCAGCTCGCTAATTATTTCATTTATTCTTTCATTATCTGAAAAAAGATTTCCCAAAGCAAAATTAAGCTTCTTAAAATTAATTTTTTCATGATTTGCAAAACTATCTAAAAATTCATCGCATTCGTCTATAATCTCTATGTCTGTTGCAGGTTTTCTATTCATAAGTGTTTCAAGCAGGTATTTTTTGCTGTTGAATATTATCACATCTGAATCTGCGTAGGAATCAAACTGCTTGTAATACCCGCACCCATTTTTTCTTTGATATATTGCAAATTTTCTGTTAAACAAGCCAGTATAGATTTTTCTTTCAGCTTCTAATCCCAATTCTAATTCAACAGGGACTATCGGAGACCAATAAGGACAAACAGGCGCTATTGACATTCTTCTTACTCTGTTAATCTTTGCAAAATCAGCTAGTTCTATCTTTGGATTTTTTTTTAAATATTCTTTAATCTTTTCAATATTCTTCTCTTTAATCTCAATTTTGCATGGAAGCTGGCGGTTATCGCACGAGAAATCCAAATCTTCTTTATTTTGTAAATTAGTTTCTTGGCTATTTTTATTGCTATAGCCATCTAATTTAGAATTTTTTTCTGTAATCTTGAATTCCCGCATATTTTCTTTTATATAAGGGCATAGATGATTTGCCCTTCCTGTCATAATTTTAATCTTTAATTTCTTGCCATTTTTCATTAAATACATTTTATTTGTATAATCTTCTTCATATTGTTTTTGCAAATTTTTAATAGGAACAACAATGCTCGCTTTTCCAATTTCCTTTGCTAAATTCAATGCAATAGCAGATTTTCCAGTCCCGCAAACTCCCCTAATAAAAATTACTTTATAACCTCCATTAATTGCATCAATTACTTCTTTAACAATATCTTCTTGGCTCTTGCCATTAGAAAAAACCAAAGGGCTTAAGCTTCTCTCCTCACCTGCTTTATTTTCATACAGCGACCACATCTCTATATCTAAAAAATCAAGTTTATAAGAATTTGTGTTTTAAAACTTTACCCCAAATAACTCGCTTCTTTGTTTAAAGCAGCTTTTGCGCTTCTTAAATACTGCTCTTCAACTTTTTTATATTTTTCAACATCTCCCTTGCCTACACTTGCTTTAACTTTTTTCAAAGCTTCATCAAAATATTTTTTCTTAACTTCTTTAACTTCCATGTTTTCGCGAAGCGCCAGCATAGCAGCTTCTCTCGCCAAATTTTCTAAATCTGCCCCGACATAACCTTCTGTTTCTTCTGCTATATAATATAATAATTTATCTCTATCTGATAATTCCTTAAAGTTGATTTTCTTTTCTTTTTTTAAGTCTGATTGTGTTATTGGTTCATCAGCAGCCATCTTTGAAACAATGTCTACTTTCCCTCTTTTAAAGTCATCTTCTAATTTCTTAATTTCTTCCTTACTAATTTCAAGAGGCATGTTTTTAGTATGAATCTTCAAAATCTCAAGCCTGCCTTTTTTATCAGGAACATTAACTAACAAGATTCTGTCAAATCTTCCCGGCCTTAACAAAGCAGGGTCTAGCATATCCGGCCTATTTGTTGCGCCAACAACAATTATATTTGTTAAATCTTCTATTCCATCCATTTCAGCAAGAAGCTGATTTAAAACCTGTTCAGTAACTCTTGCTCCTGCCTCAAGTCCTCTTCTTGCAGCCAAACTATCTATTTCATCAAAAAATATAATGCAAGGGGAAACTTGTCTTGCTCTCTCAAATATCTTTCTTACACCTTTCTCTGATTCTCCAACCCACATGCTAAGCAAAGAAGGGCCTTTAACTTGTATAAAATTAGCCTCACTTTCTTTAGCAACTGCCTTGGCTAACAAAGTTTTTCCTGTTCCTGGTGGGCCATACAACAAAATTCCGCGAGGCGGGCGTATACCTAGCCTCTTAAAAGAGGCCGGATATTTCATAGGCCACTCTATAGCTTCTATCATCTCTTGCTTTGTGCTTTCTAAACCACCAACATCATCCCATTTAACATTTGGTGTTTCAACTAAAACTTCCCTCATAGCAGATGGGCGTACGATTTTTAATGCTTCTTGAAAATCTTTATTTGTAACTCTTAACTCCTGCAAAATTTCTTCTGGTATAGGCTCATCTTCTTTCATTTTCAATTTAGGCAGAACATTTCTTAAAACATTCATCGCAGCTTCTTTTGTCAAAGCAGAAATATCAGCTCCAACAAACCCATGTGTTATTCTTGCAAGCTCTTCTAAACTAACATCTTTTTCGAGAGGCATGTTTCTTGAATGGATTTTCAAAATAGAAAGCCTGCCGTCTTTATCAGGAACATTTATGCTTATCTCCCTGTCAAATCTTCCTGGCCTTCTTAATGCAGGGTCAAGTGCATTGGGACGATTTGTTGCTCCAATAACAACAACTCTTCCTCTTGACTTCAAACCATCCATTGCTGTCAAAAGTTGAGAAACAACTCTTCTCTCTACTTCTCCATAACTTTCTTCTCTTTTTGGTGCAATTGCATCTATTTCATCAATAAAAATAATTGTAGGAGCGGTTTTTTCAGCTTCCTCAAAAATATCCCTAACTCTTTTTTCACTCTCTCCATAAAACTTGCTCATAATTTCCGGCCCGTTTAATAAAATAAAATTCGCCTCGCTTTCATTTGCAACTGCCTTAGCTAACAAAGTTTTTCCTGTTCCAGGCGGTCCATGCAGCAAAACACCTTTTGGCGGCTCAATTCCTAATCTTGAAAAAATTTCAGGGTGTTTTAAAGGAAGTTCTACCATTTCTCTTATTTTTTTAATTTCCTCGCTTAAACCACCAATATCTTCATAATTAACTTCTGAGATTTTTTCTTCAAGAATTTCAACTGATTTAGGCGAAACGACAATTTCTGTGTTTTCTGTTATAATTACAGCCTGACTTGGCTGTGCATTTACAACAACAAATCTCGTCTGGCTCAAAGTTGGCATGAAACCTCCAAAAAAAGACTCGCCAAAAACATCAAAAATATCTTGGAAACTTTCTTCCATTATATCTCTTCTTCGCTGAGTTCCTCCTAAAACAACAATATCTGCCTTAACAACAACTCTTCCTAATAAACCTTTTTTAAAAACTTCAGGGCTTGCTTGAATCATTATTCCTTGCTGCGCAGGAGCGATTGTAATTTTTTTAGCCTCTTTAACCTCTGCTTTTGTTATACTTACAAGCTCTCCTATTCCTGTCTTAGAATTTTTTCTTATTATTCCATCTATTCTAATAATCCCTTCACCAATATCAGCAGGGTAAGCTCTATCAACAATAGCGACTGTCTCTCTTCCACCTTTAATAAGAATAACATCTCCTCTTTTAACATCTAACTGCCTCATAATCTCTCCATCTATGCGAGCAATTCCTTTATAAGCATCATCCTGTAATGCTTCAACAACTCTTAACTTAATTTCTTGTGCTGTTTTCATTTTTATCTTTCCTCCATTTCTTTCTCCATTTCAATTTCTTCTTCCATCTCTTCCTCATCCTCACCAAACATTAAGCTTAATCTTCTTCCATTATTAAAGCATAGCTTAACCATATCATTCATAATTTTCTCTTGCTCCTTAATAAAGTTAACTATTTCTCTTGGAATAGACACAGCATAACTGTTCCCGACTAACCTCATTTTGACCATAAAAGTTTTGTTTCTAAGCTGGGTAAATTTAGTATATTCAGATTCATCAGCAGGATGTATAATTTTTGCTCCGCATCTCTCGCATATAACTGCTCTTAAAAGAAATCCATTTTTTTCTATCTCAATTGGCTTCATAACTTTCCCGCAATTTTTGCATAAAATCTTGTTCTCGAATATATCTGCCATTTTATTTATGCCCGCACTTATCATAAGATTCAAAATATATTAATAATAAAATAATAACAATAAGAAGAAACCATGATTCTATTGAAGCATGAATTAATTTAAAAAGATAATTTATTCCCAAAGCTACTAAAATAGCAAGAGGGATACTTATCCAAGTTTTAATTTTCTTTAGCATTTTTTGATTATTTGTTTTTTTATTTTATTAAATGTCCTCAGGCATTATAAGCTGAAAGCTTACGTTTTTGATTAAACTTGTTTCTAAAAGTTTAACATGAGCCGCATTCTTTTAGAATGCAGCTGGAAAGGAGGTATGTATATACCTTTAGTATACACAAGAAATATACACTATTTAAAGTTTTCGGTTTGCGAAAGATTTAAGGATTATTTTTAAATTGATCCCGCCTATCATAAAATGTAGGCTTGTTTGGGTCGTTAGTGGGATTTGAATTAGGATCCCTTAACAGCTGGTAGTTGTTATCAATTTGCAATTGTCCTTCGTAAACAACAGCCTTTCCAGGATAATAATCTTTTTGCTTATTTCTTTCAAAATTTCCTCCTAGATACCACCCTAAACCAATAAGCGCGGGAACAATTAAAACTTTTAAAAGATCTTTTGCTAAATCATGAATTTCTTCTCCAGCATGCTCAGTAAGATTTTCCAGAACTCTAAATAAACCTTTTTTTCTGCTTACTAATTTCCCTTTATTGTCATAAATGCTCTTTCCTTTAAATAATTTGTTTCTTAATTTTCTCAGTTCCATTCTTACATTAATAAAACCTATTTATAAGGACATTTTTTGCAAACATCAAACATTCCTTTTTCTGCTTCTAATAGCTCAGATGGCTCTGAGTTTTCTTCAGCTTTTCTTATTGCAGAATTTGTTTTATATTGGTCTTCTCTGCAATAATTTCTTGGGGTATGTGAATATTCAATCCACCGTCCATAAGTAATACAATTAAACAACAAATTAGACAACCCAGATAAAATATCTTTATGTGAAATTATTTCTTCATCTTTTGCATTTTCTATAGCATCTGCTAATTTTTTAAATCTATGGTATGCATCTTGTATTTGAAAAGGTAATTTTTTAAAATTAGGCTCGTTCAATTTCCATTCTAAATCAGATTTAGTCATGGATATAGCATATCTATCAATTTCCTCGCTCCTGTTCACAAAAGGTTTTAAAACAACGTTTCTAAAAGTTTCCAAAATTATGGTATACTCATCTCTAAAAACCCGCTCTGGAGAATTAAATTCTCCTTTCTCTGTTTGTTTCCACTCATCTCCTTCTACCATAAATATCTCATAAATTTTCTAGTTTTTAAACCTTTCTCTTTTGTCACTCCAAAATAACAAAACAAAAACATTTAAATAACCAAGATTTTTAAATGATTTAAGGTTAATTGAAAAATGGAACAAACAAAACAAAAAAACAAACTAGACCAGTTTTGGAACTGGCTTTGGCATAGCGACAGCATATTAAGCTGGATTGTTGCATTAGCTTTAGCTTTTGTTGTTGTAAAATTTATTTTCTTTCCTACACTTTCTTTTTTATTTGGCACAAGTTTGCCCTTAGTCGTCGTAGAAAGCTCGAGCATGGAACACCCTGGCTCTTTTGTCGGCAATGTTATAGGCACAGAAGATAACTTTAAATTATGGTGGCAAGAAAAAGGAGACTGGTATGAACAAAATAATATAGACAAGGAAGATACAAAAACCTGGTCATTAAAAACAGGATTTGATAAAGGTGATATTATAATAGTTTATGGAAGATTTCAGCCAGAAGTTGGAGATGTTATAATTTTTAATGCAAACACTCAACATCCTATAATTCACAGAATTATTTCTATTGACGACAAAACCGGAACAATACAAACAAAAGGCGATAATAATGACGGGCAGTTGCCTGTTGAAAAAAGCATTTCAAAAAATGACTTAGTTGGAAAAGCTGTTTTTAGAATTCCAAAATTAGGCTGGATAAAACTCGCTTTTGTTGAAATTGTAAATGCTTTCTCGAGATAAACTTTCCTGATTAGAAAAGTTTATAAATATAGCTAAACAAAATTCCACATGGAATTTTGTCCGAAATGCGGCTCTGTTTTGATAGAAAAGAGGAAAAATTTTGGTTGTGTAAATTGCGGTTACACAGCAAAAGGAAAAATCAAAATAGAGGCGAGTGAAAAAATGAAAGAAAAGCAAGAAGTTGGTGTAATAAAAGATAGAGATACAGACGTTTTTCCTGTTACAAATGCTGTCTGCCCAAAATGCGGGCACAGAGAAGCTTATTTCTGGTCAGCTCAAACTCGCGCAGGAGATGAAGCTGAAACTCGTTTCTTCAGATGCACAAAATGCAAGCACACTTGGAGAGAGTATCATTAAGAGTATCGCTAATCTTTCTTCTTAATTAGAAAATCTAAAGCAGGTTTTGTTATTTCTTCTTTTGGTTTGGAAGGCATGTTTGAATATTTACATTTAGAAGGATGCCAAGATTTTTCTCCCTCTGCCATATCTATTAAAATCCACCTTCCATTTTTCGCCTTGCAATAATCAATACCCCAATAACCATCAATAACCTCTGCAATTTTTTGTGAATAATTCGTTAATAATTCAACTTCCTTTTTTGTTTCTGTATTCATCTCTTTTGCAAGTTGTCTCCAGTTTTTAGGTAATTTTTCTACAGGTGTTCCGCTTTCTACTGCATCTTCTATCCAATAAGCATGATGGCACTCTAATTTTCCATTTCTAATAAAATATCTTCTTTCAGGGTTAACAGGCATTTCTCCATAAAAAGCTCTAAATCTTGTATCCATTTGGATAAATTCTCTTACAACAATTGCTTCTATAGGCAAACCCATCATATCTGCTAATTTACTTCCGCATATGATCTCAAACAAATTTCTTTGGAGATTATCTAAATTATCTAGATAACAACTTTTCCCCCATAAATGTTTATTTGAAAATTCATCTGTTCTTAAAAAAACTGGCAAAGAGAATCTTTCTTGAATTATTTCAGAAACTTTATTGGTTAATCTCTCTAAATTAAAACAATCTCCTTCTCCCCTGTAATAAGTATCTTTCTCTTGCTCTGTTAAGGTAACAATTTCTGTTCTCGGAGTTGGAATTCCTAAATTTTTTATTTTAGGAAACCAGTATAATAAGCTACTTTTGCTTCTTTCCATTTAACTTTAATAAGAAGTTATTTTTTAAATATTATTATACTTATCAACATCTTTTTAAATCCCTTCTTCTTTACTAAGCTAAGGTCCCGTAGCTCAGTTCGGTTAGAGTACCTGACTCTTAGAGCTTTCTCTTAAAAAGAGAAACTTCGGAAAGAGAAATGACTAAAGAAATCAGGGTGTCGAGGGTTCAAATCCCTCCGGGACTATTTTAATTAAAATTAAAAGACAAGGGAAAAATGAACACAGAACTTCTCAATCAACTTGAAAAAGCAAAACCTCTTTTAATTGTTGTAGAAGGAAAAAAAGATAAAGCTGCTTTACAACAGCTTGGCTTTCAAAGAATTTTTGTTATAAACGAAACTGGAAAGTCTTTGCCTGAAAAAATTGAGCAGATTCAAGAGCTATGTAGCAAAAAAGATAAAGTTTGTATTTTAACTGATTTTGACAAAAAAGGAAAGCAAATGTATCTTCTACTTAAATCAAAATTTTCAGAATTAGGAATTAAAATGGATAATACTTTAAGAAGTTATTTGCTAAAAGAAAAAGTGAGCCACATTGAAGGATTGTTTAATTTTATAAATAACCAAAATTTGAAAAATGACCGAAGCATTAGAACAAGGAACTAAAACTATATCAGGATATAGAGATGTAAGTGACGAATTAAAAGCAGGAAATTTAGAATTTTTAACAACAGGGGATGCAATAACTCAAGTTACAATTAAAGAAGAGCTTCGAACACAAAAATTCGGAACTTTTAAATATAAATTTTGCGGAGAGCAATATGACAATTTGTCAGGAATTCTTAATTCCTATAGTGAAATCTATGATATTGGAGAAAAATGCGATATAGTAGTTACTGAAATCTTAAGAACAAATCCTTTATTAGTTAATGCAGAACCTTCACATGATTTTAAACCAGGAGAAAAGTTTAAAGTCGCAATTGGTAGCCAGCATAAAAAAGGTGATTTTAGTTTTAAATTAGGCTCTAAACTTATCGGTTATATTAAAAAAAGTGATGGAAAAGTTTACAAAAGTCTTGGTGTTGGCAGCAAAGTATTAGTCGAACTTGAAATATTTGTAAAAAGAAATGGGAGGGGAAAAGGATTTTTATTTACAACTCCTTTAAAAAATTTAGATGAGTAATATTGAAAAAATGGCAAGAGTAGAAGAAATTTTGGAAATCGAAGAGGAAATATTAAGAAAATTTAAACAGATAAAAAGAAATCAAGATAATAACTTAAGATTAGCTTATGAAAAGCTTCAAAAATCTTATGAGCAATTAAACAAAGCATATTATAAATTAGCTAATAATGGAAATACCTAAACGAAGATACGAGCAGTGGGACGGAGGCTCTAAATATTTAACTATAGATTGCCCTCAGTGTGATTGGTACAGGGAAATAAAAGGGATGAAACTTTGTGGTTGGGGTGAGGCATTCAAATATCTTGTTAAAAGAAAGAGCCCAAGAAAATGTGAAGTCAAAAACAGAGAACAAAAATCTTTTGAACCTTCTACAAAATATTTGGATGGTATAATAAAGAAACATGACAAATAAGAATACAAAAAAGATCTCGAAGATAATGAAAATTCTTGGAAAACATTTTCATTATACAGAGCGAACTACTTTAAACAGGATGAAAAATGTTGCAAATCCCAACCCTTATAAAATTCTTATCTCCTGTCTTCTTTCTCTTCGAACAAAAGACAGCAACACAAAAAAAGTTTCTCAAAAACTTTTTAAAATAGCAGACACGCCCGAAAAAATTGTAAAAATTCCACTGAAAAAACTTGAAAAAATTATTTTTTCAACAGGGCATTATCATAAAAAAGCCCGAACACTAAAACATGTTTCTCGTGTTTTATTACAAAATTATGGTGGGAAAGTTCCAAATGATAAAGAAAAACTTCTTGCAATAAAGGGCATAGGGCCAAAAACAGCAAACATTGTTTTGTGTTTTGCATTTGGCGAGTGTGTAATTCCTGTGGATGTTCATTGCCACCGCATTCCAAATCGTCTTGGCTGGGTAAAGACAAAAACACCAGAGCAGACAGAAAAACAGCTTGAAAAAATTTTGCTGAAAAAATACTGGCGCGAGTTTAATGGAATTTTTGTCTTGTTTGGAAAAACGCTCTGCCTTCCTGTTTCCCCTCTTTGCAGCAAATGCCCAATTTCAAAATATTGCCCAAGAATTGGTGTTATAAGAAGCAGATAAATAAAATTAGTGAACAAAAACGAAAATTATTTATAGTAGTATATTATTTATATTACATGGTATATATTGGTTCGTTTGCACAAACTGTAGAAGAAGTTAGATTAGCAAGAGAGTGGTTGGATTGTTATGAAAGTTTATTTAATGATATAGAGGTAAATGGGTTTAAGCAAGAACAAATTGAAACTTTATTAAAGGATCATCCAAATGAAATTTTAGGAACTTTATATTGGGCTATTGATAATAAGAAATTATCTTTAAATACAGACGCAGGAAGAAATGTATGGCAAACAGTAAGGCAATTTTATCATGAAAATAATAGGATGGAAGAATGGGGCGAGATTGCAAAAGGAATACATAGAATAACAGCTCTTGGAAGACACATTTTTTTAGATATTTATTCTAGTTTAATAGGAGTTCTGGCATCTATTAGTTCTTACGGATACATAAACGGGAGCTTGATTGTTGATAACATACAAAGAAAAGCCTCTGAAAAATTTGTTTCTAAACATATTGGTTCTTTAGAAGCTACTTTGTGAACGGCAAAGAAGCAGATAAATAATTAAAACGCTTTCCCCTCATCTCTTGCAACTATCCCTTGTGGATTCAGAATTCTATACCAATAATTCTCAATTTTCTTTTCTTCTAAAAATTTGTCTAGTGCTTCATAAAAATGCTCAAGAAAACCTATTTGAATATTTATTAATACATATGCTTTTTCTTGTTTATCAATAATCCCGCCAAATTCCTCGCTTTCTTTAACAAATTCCACTATATCTTTACTATTCGTTAGCAAATCTATTATCATTCTAAAAAATTAAGATAAATTTATATATATTGGTTAAATAAACATTAACTATTTAATAAATCAACAAGTTTTTTTCTAACACCGTTTTCTAAAGACAATTCTAAGATGTTTGGGAATAGTTGGCCACCATACTCTCTTCTTCCGCTTTGAATTTCATTATAATTAAAAACACCTTTAGAAATTTTGAGTTTACCATCTTCTTTCTCTATTTTTGAAATAGTATAAAAATACTTTCTTGCTTCTTTTGGCTTCAAATCTAATTTTTTGGAAATTTCGGCTAAACTAATTTCTTTACCACAATAAATTAGCTCACTTTTGTAAGCATCTGGCGGGCTTAAACGTCTTTCTACAACCATAAAAGATTTTTTTCCTTCAGTCATAAAAATCTTAAAGCTAATTAACTTTTAAATATTTATATAATAGAATATATGAATTTGCATAAAAAATAATTTACCCAGTCAAAGGAAATTCTCCAGATTTGTACCATTTATCTGGCCCCCCTTGAGTTGAAAATAAATAAAGCTTGTCAACATCAAAACCATAAGCAGGCTCTTTTCCTTCTTTTTCCTTTTTTAAATTTAAGATTATTGTTTCTTTCATATCTTTAGAAAGATTTCCATATATTAAGCTTAAATGAGGCATATAGATTGCACCCATACCTCCAGAAAAAACATTTCTTGCTTTTAAGTTAGCATCTGTTAACTCTGGTGTCTCTTTTGCCTTAATAAATAAGCATCTAAAAGGGTCATCAAACTGATCTAACCCTTCAAGTTCAATTTTAAAAGGTTTAATGAGTTTAGCCAGTTCTGAAGTTCTATGCGAAACATCTTCTTCTAAACTTTCTATTCCTCTAAGCAATGTAACATGTGGCTCAAATTTAGGAGTGCCATACTCTCCGCTTAACTTCATGATTAAACCACTTAGCTCATCATAAACCTGCTCAGACGGCATCATCCATATTGAATATCCTCTTGCTTCAGCCATCGTATTTTGAAAAAAATAAGATATATAAAGATTATTGTGATAGAAACCAAGCAAATTTAGCTCAAAAATTGACAAAATGCATTAAGCAATTCAATCTTGCTGAAATATTTTTATAGTAAAATCAAAAAAATATTATTATATGCTTTAGGAGTCTCAGTTAGATTGTAACCAGCAAAAGAATAGAAGATTACAAGTGATTATTTAAGGTCTAGAATATTTAGCTCAAAGCTCTTCTTATGTCATCTATGCTTTCCGCAATATCCTGTCCCTTTTTTGTCAGCTTGATAAGTTTAATTCTGCCCTGTTTCTCAAATGTAACTAAGTTTAGTTTTTCCAAAATCTGAAGAATTTTCACAGCATGGCTGTAAGTGCAATCAACTTCTTTAGCTAGAATGCTTCCATATCTTGCTTTGCTCAATCTTCTTAAAGCAACCAACATTAAAGCCGGTTTTCTTCTGAAAAATATATCAAAATTATCTTTCATTTTGCATTTCCTATTATACTAACTATCTCACTTCTCTTTCCCTAGGTCTTTTTCGTGCTTTGTATATATAATCAAAAGTATATTAAGGTAATATACTTATACAAACTATATATTACACGATAATATTGCTTTATAAACTTTTCTATTTAAAAATTTAATCAATTGGTAGTGAAATTTATAGCAGTAAAATTCCTCTTACTCCTCCACGCCTTCTAACAAGGGAACAAAAACATACTGCTCTCTTGTCTCTTTTCTTTCGAGATTGCCTTTTTCTTTTTTGTAGATTATTAAAGGGCCTGAAGCATAAGGACAAACCAAGATGCCATTTTTCTTTAATAAACTTTGCGCGATTTCTTCTATTTTATTTTCAGTTTTTCTGTCAACTATGCCTGCGGTTATAATAATTTTATCATACTGTTTTTTCCAAAGCTTTCCTTTAGAGAATATATTTTCTGCTATAAAGTTTAAATTGCTTAGTTTTATTACATCTTGAGGATGCTTCTGTTTTAAAAAATTTCTTAACTTGTTTACATTTTCCTGCGCCTTTTCAACTAAGCTGTTTAGTCTGTCTGTACTTTTAACATTGTCAGGATAAACTAAAAATGCTATTAAAGAAGCATTCCAACCGCTTCCTGCTCCAATTTCTAAAATCTCATCTCCTTCTTCTAATTCCGCTAACAACAACATTCTCGCCACTGTAGAAGGTTGAGATATAGTTTGCCCTTTTCCTATAGGCAAGGCATTATCAGCATAAGCATACTCTTCCTCTTGCACAAAAAATTTTCTGTCAATAATCATCATAGCAAATAAAATTTTTTCTAAAAGTTTTTCATTTAAGTCTTTATTGTAAAAATATACAGATTTCAGCATCTCCTGCATTTTTTCAGGAGCTGCTTTAATTATTCTTTCTGATGAGTCCATAACCTAAACTATATTCTGCAATTAATAAATCTTTTTAAATGCTATTTTTCTTAAAATCTAATGGAAAGAGGAAATTATCTTGTGACATCAGAGAGTGTAACAGAAGGGCATCCTGATAAAATCTGTGACCAAATAAGTGATGCTATTCTTGATGCTCTAATTGCGCAAGACCCTTATTCAAGAGTTGCTGTAGAAACTCTTGTTACAACAGGCAGTGTTCATATAGCAGGAGAAGTTACGACAAAAGGTTTTGTTGACGCGCAAAAAGTAGCAAGGCAAGTTTTAAAAGATATAGGCTACTGCGACCCAGCTTTTGGCATGGATTATGAAGATGCAGGAGTCTGGGCAAGTATACACGGGCAAAGCCCAGATATTTCTCAAGGAGTTGAAAGAGAGGGCGCAGGAGACCAGGGAATGATGTATGGTTTTGCATGCAACGAAACTCCCGAACTTATGCCTTTGCCAATAATCTTGGCTCATAAGCTGACAAAGAAAATGGCAGAGGTTAGAAAAAATGGAGAAATTAAGAATATCGGCCCAGATGGAAAATCTCAGGTTACAATAGAATACCAAAACCAAAAGCCATTAAGGATAGAGACGATTGTCATAGCTCAACAGCATAAAAAAGAAATTTCAGAAGAGCAGCTTAAAAAAGAAGTTTATGAGAAAATAATAAAACCTGTTTGTGAGAATATGATAGACAACAACACAAAAATTCATATTAATGCAACTGGCGCATTTGTAGTCGGAGGGCCAGAAGGAGATACAGGAGTGACAGGAAGAAAAATTATAGTGGATAGTTATGGTGGAATAGGCAGGCATGGAGGCGGCGCATTTTCTGGAAAAGACCCGACAAAAGTTGATAGGAGCGGCTCTTATGCAGCAAGATATATTGCAAAAAATATTGTTGCAGCAGGACTTGCAGACAAATGCGAGGTTGCTTTGTCTTATGCAATCGGTGTTGCAGAGCCAACTTCTGTTAGAGTTGATTGTTTTGGAACAAATAAAATATCCGAAGAAAAAATATCTGAACTTATTAAAAAACATTTTAAGCTCACGCCAAGAGGAATTATTGAAAGCTTAGACTTGAGAAGGCCAATCTACAGAAAAACTACTAACTACGGGCATTTTGGAAGAAATGAGCAAGAGTTCACCTGGGAAAAAACCGATAAAGCAGAAATTCTAAGAAAAGAGGCAGGGCTGTGATGGTATTAAGTACACAACTCTTTATTTACATAATTTTAAAGTGGTAACATATACGCAAAATTTATAAACTACAAATCTATTCTGTTGTATAAATATTTTTTTATTCCAAAAATGAAATCTAGATGCGATGGGGAAATTGTTTCTAATGGAAGTGTAAAAGATGGAGATAGCGAGTTAGTTAGAACTTTAAAAGAGACGTGCATAAAATACAAGCCATCGTGGAGAATAACAGAAGAAGCTTATGCGATGTTAGACTTGATAATGGTTGGTTTAGACATTGGAATTGAGAGGCAGGCAAAATTAGCAAAATATATCTTAAAAGAAATTATTCCTGATTATAATATAATTATAAGCTCTAACAGAGTAGCTAACTCAGCTAATACAATGGAAGAAAGTATAGTTAATGATTCTGATTTTAAAAAGTGGCTTGCTTGTATAGAAAAAAGAAAAACTAAAGAAGAGCCTTTTCCAGAAGATGCTATTTTTAGGGGGTAAGAAAAAGCTTTAAATAATCTCTTCTTATTAATCCTTATATGTTAGACATAAAACTTATTAGAGAAAATCCTAAGCTGATAAAAGATACTTTAAAAAAAAGAGGAATGGATGAAAAAGATGTAGATGTTCTTCTAAATCTCGATGAAAACTGGAGAGAATTAAAGCAGGAAAATGATAACTTAAGAGCTTCGAGAAACAAGATCAGCGAGAAGATTAATGAAGCGAAAAAAAGAAAAGATGACAAACTGGCTAAAGAATTAATAAAGGAAGCACAAGAAATCCCACAAAAAATAGCAAACAATGAAAAGAAACTTTCTGAACTTGAAGAAAAAAGAAAAGAGGTTTTGCTTAATCTTCCTAATTTGCTTGATAAATCTGTTCCTGTTGGGGATGCTTCAAAAAATAAAGTAATAAAAGTTTATGGAAAGCCGACAAAATTTAAATTTAAATCAAAAGACCACGCTGATTTATTAGAGTCTTTAGGCATATTAGATACAAAAAAAGCAAGCGAAGTTGCAGGAGCAAGATTTTATTACCTGAAAGGAGATTTAGTTAAGTTAAATTATGCAATTATTTGTTTTGCAATAGACTTTTTGAGAAAAAAAGGCTTTCAGTTAATGCAACCTCCGTATATGTTAAGGCGCGAGACTCTCTCCGGAGCAATTCCTTTAGCTGCTTTTGAAGAAATGATTTACAAAATTCAAGGTGAAGATTTGTATCTTATAGGAACAGCAGAGCATGCTTTAAATGCTTATCACAGCAACGAAATAATAGATGTTAATAAACCCTTAAGATATGCTGGAGTGTCTCCGTGTTTCAGAAAAGAGGCAGGCAGCCACGGAAAAGATACGAAAGGGATTTTTAGAATACACCAGTTTGAAAAAGTTGAGCAGTTTATCTTTTGCAAGCCAGAAGATTCTTGGAAAGAGTTTGATTTAATTTTGAAAAATTCAGAAGAAATGCTAAAAGCGCTTGAGATTCCTTTTAGATTTGTTATTTTATCTTCAGGAGATACGGGCAGAGTTGCCGCAAAAACAATTGATTTTGAGGGATGGTTTCCATCTGGAAATAGTTATAGAGAACTTGGCTCATGCTCAAATTGTTTAGACTATCAAGCAAGGAGAAGCAACATTAAATATAAAGATAAAAATGAATTAAAATTTGTTCATACATTAAATAATACTGCAATTGCGACAGAAAGAGCAATTGCATGCTTAGTTGAAAATTTCCAACAAAAAGATGGCTCAATTAAAATCCCAAAAGCTCTCTGGAAATATACTGGCTTTAAAGAAATAAAAGCTAAGCAAAGTGAAAAGAAAAAGATTAAGAAAGACAAAGGGAAAAAGAAAAATGCCAAAAAAATTAAGGCTAAAAAGAAAAAGTAAATCACAATAATCTTTTTAAATACACAATTTATATGAAAACATGGCAAGACAAAGTTCTAATAAAGGACTGGACAATAGTTTAGTTGATGCCAACGGAATTACTCTAGAATGTCCCCCTTTTGCAGATGGGAAAATAAAAGTTCCTCCAGGTAAGCCAAGTTATGATGGTCAAGATACACCAAGAGAAGAGCAGCCTCTCTCAGAATTATACCTGAATATTAAAACAAAGTTAGCTGAATTTTATAATAATTTAAGATTAAACTTAACAAATATCTGCAGACATATTCCTCGATAATCAAACTTCTTCTGGGAAAAAAGGGTTCAGAAAAATGGTTGAATTAAATAGATTTATAAACAGAGGTATAGACAAGCAAGAGCTTGGAAGGAAAATTTTGCATATTATGATAGGAATTGCCGCCCTTCTGCTGATAGTTTTTAATCTTGTAAGCTCTTTCATTATTTTTATAATCTTTATAATTTGTATTATTCTAAGCTTATTAAGTTTAAAATTTAAGCTGCCTATAGTTAATTTCTTTTTAGAGAATTTTGAAAGAAGCGAAGATAAAAATAGGCTTCCTGGAAGAGGGTATTTATTTGCTGTCGCGGGAAGCTTGCTCGCTTTACAGCTTTTTGAGAGAAATATTGCTCTTGCATCAATAACAATTTTAATATTCGCAGACCCCACTTCCTGTTTAGTTGGAAAATTATTCGGCAGAACAAAATCTTTTATTGATAACAAAAAGAATATAGAGGGGCACATAGCTGGTTTTTTAGTGAGCAGTTTATTTGCTTTATTTTTTGTCTCTCCAGCTTTAGCGATAGCAGGAAGTTTAGTAGCTATGTTATTTGAGTCTATAATTATAGAAATTCAAAAAATAAGATTAGACGATAATTTAATTATCCCCTTGGCAGCAGGCACAACAATGCTGCTTATTGTCAGGTTTTTGATGTAAAATTCTTAAAGAGCTGGTCTTAGCTTCTGAACCAATTTGTCGACTTCACCTTCAGCAACTTCTAAGATTTTGCTAAAGAGATTATGCAATTTTTCATAAGCCTCTTCCTTCTTGCTTTCATTTTTACTTTTTATAGTTTCTACGTGGCTTATTAAATGGCTAACAATATAATCAAAACCTCTTTGTTCTTCTGGCATTTCTATTCTATTCCCTTTAACTCTCTTGCCAATTAACTTTAATGCATATTTTCTTTCATCTTGCATTTTAGTAACAGAATCTTTTGAAGTCCATGCTTTAATATCCTTGATGCCTAAAAAAGAATAGGTAAAATCCCCAAGCATTTCAGCCAGGCCAATAGGTTTTTTTCCGGAACCAATTGAAAATTGTTTATTAATTTCTTCATCTGTTTCTCGCTCGTTTTTACCATTTTGTTTTAAAGAAAGTTTTAAAGAAAAATAATCTGCCAATGCTCTTGAAGATAAATCTAACCCTATCATTATGCTTAAATTATCTTCTTTTCCTGTATATTTTAATTTTTCTTCTGGCATTTTAAATCATCAAGAACTCTTCTTCCCTTATGTAAAAATATAGAAAAGGGGATTTAAAAACCTTTATTAACACATTTCTCTTTTCCTTTTTATGAAAAAACAAGAAAAAACTAAAAAACAAGAAAGCAAAAAACTCAGAATTTTGGCAGCAGGCGATTTGCATGGTGATACTAAATTAGCAGAAGAGCTTGCAAAAAGAGCTGAAAAAGAAAAGGTTGATTTAGTTATTTTAAACGGAGATATAACTGGATTAGTAGAAACTAAAAACCTAATTAAGCCATTTATAGACCGGAAAGAGAAAGTTGTTTTTGTTCCAGGCAACTGGGACTCTCCAGAAACTTCTGCGTTTTTATCAAAAATTTATGGCATAAAAAATTTAGAAGAGTATTATGTTAAATACAAAAATGTTGGAATTTTTGGCATAGGAGACTCAAGAGCGGTTTGGACAAGCGAAGAAGAAACTTTTGAGAGATTAAAAAAAAGTTTTGACAAGATAAAAAATTTAGAAAAGAAAATTATGGTTACTCATTTTCACGCAGCAGGCACAAAATCAGAACTTTCTGGCTTTGCAGGCTCTTCGGGCATAAGAAAAGCTGTTGAAAAACTCCAGCCTGATTTGTTAATCTCCGGCCATATTCACGAGCTAGAAGGCATAGAAGACAAAATAGGCAAAACAAAAGTAATTAATGTAGGAAGAAGGGGGAAAATCATTGAAATCTAAATATTTCTAAGCTCTTCAAATCTCTCGATTATGAAGATAATTGAAATATAACATAATCGTAATAAGCATCCATCAAAAAACAGAATAGAAATAAATTATATAAAGATGCGGTGCTACATCGCATTTCTGCACACTTCGCAAATCATCCGATTGTCAACTTTATAGATTATATCAAACTCTCCGCATTCTTCGCAAAGCCCTTCTCTAAAACTCTCACCAGCTTTTGCTCTCTTTAACTTCTCGCTTTCTTCTCTTATCTGCATTATTTCAGAAGCAGTTTCAAATAAGTTAGGCTCTATTCTTAAAATATCTTTCAAAGTTAGAAATCCGATAATATTTTTATTAATTGTTACAGGTAACCATCTGTATTTTGTTTTTTTCATCTTTTGCAGCGCATCGTATAAGTCTGCAGAGGGTTTTATCGTGATTAGTTTTTTTGGAGCAATTTCACTTGCTTTTATTTTGCTTAATTCTTTTCTTGATTTTTTTGTCATCGCCCAAATTATGTCGCCTTCGGTTATAATCCCCCTTAATTTATTTTTCTCCTCGAGAATTAAAGAGCCAACTCTTTTTTTAACCATTTTTTTAGCGCAATTTAAGACAGAGGCGTCTGGCTCAACAGACACAAAATTCCTTGTCATAATATCCCCGACTTTTACTCCGATTTTCATAACTATTAAAAGAGCTTAGAGTTTATAAATTTATAGATAATTTTTTGGCAACTTTAAAGTTAAAACTCTACAATCTGCTCGTTAAAATCTTCAAACAACAAAGGCTCTATGTCAGCAAGCTCTTTTTTTGTTATAATGCCAAGAAAATTCATGTTGTCTTTAACAAGAACAAAATTAATATTTTCTTGTTTCATTAACAATAAAGTTTTGTAAACATCTGAATTTGGCTGGACTACGGCAAAATTTTTTTTAATTTTTATATTTTCTATTTTTGCATCTTTGTCTTTTCCATGCGCGAAACTTCTTAATATATCGTTGTTTTCTAAAATTCCATAAAAATCTCCATTTTTAATCACGAGACAAGCTTCATGTTCCTTATTCATTTTCTTCGCACATTTTATCAAAGGCAGAGAAGTGTCTACAATAGGAAAATTCTTGTTCATAATTTCTTTTGCTGATATGCCTGTCTTTATGTGATTCATTTTATGCCTATTTTAAATAGGAATTGGTTAACAACAGCCAAGCTAATTTTTTCTCTATTTTTGCTCTTCCACTTTTTTTTCGCTCGGCTTATTTCTTTGTTAAATGAACATAACAGCGAGGATGTATGCCCCACCTCTCATTCAGATGGCTGAGCCAGACCTCGCTGTAAAAAATTTAAGAAAAATTCATACTTATAACTTCTCGATATACAATATATAAAATATATACTTATGAAAACTTTAAAAACCTTTTAGATATATACAAATATATATTGTATAAAATATATATTAAAGAATAATATATATTTTTAAAGCATTTAACCTCAACTTCTCGTGGACTAAGGGGAAGTAATTAAGGGGGGAATTAAATGTCTGAGTTAAAATGGACCAAAGAAAATTAATTAAACTTGGAAATTCGAGTTTTGCAATAGCATTACCTAAAGACTGGGTAGATAAAGCTGGTTTAAAAAAAGGCGATAATATTTTTATTACGCCAAATTCTAACGGGGAGTTGATTATACAATCTAAATACCAAGGGAACAGTAGAAATAATAAGATTGTATTAAATATTGAAAATAAAAGCGACAAAGAGATAGAAAGAGAAATTTCTTCTGCTTATGTAAGAGGGTTCAATGTTTTGGAGTTAATTGGAATTAACGAAAAAAAGAAGGATTTTATTGATGGTTTATTAAAAAGTTTGATAAGCTTAGAAATAGTAGAAAAAAATAAAGATTCTTTAATTGTTAAAGATTTTTTTGATTTAAATGAAGTAAACATAGAAAGTTTCTTAAGAAGAACAGACAATAGTATGAGAAATATGTTTGAAGAAATGGAAGTTCTTCTTAAAAAAGGTTCGGTATCTGATAAAGAACTCAAAGAGATAGATGAAATAGACTGGGACATTAATAGATTATACTTTTTAATATACAGAGTTTTTATTAAAAGTTTAGAGAATCCGGCGTTATTAAGCACTTTAAAAATAGATTCTTTAAATGTTTTAGATAGCTGGCAGATGGCAATTAGTATAGGAAAAATAGGAGATGAACTTAAAGGAGTCTGCAAATTGGTTAATCGCGAAAAAAAATTAAAAGAAAAAGAAAAAATTCTTTCATTATTTTTAGATACTAAAAAAATCTATCTCGAAGCACTTTTGAGTTATTATAACAAAGACTTGGAACTTGCTAAAAAAGTGATTTCTTTTAGAGAAGAGCAAATTAAAAAATATGAAGAACTTTCCAGAAATAAAGATATTGCAGTCTCACAAATAGCTGAAAAATTTGAGCATATTTTCTCTTGCGTTCATGAGGCGTCTAAATTAATTTTGTATACCACAAATCAAAATGGCGGAAAATAATAAAAAGTTAGATGAAACGATAAGTCTAGAAGAAAGAATGCCTGAAATACAGGATATTTTAGATGTAATCAAAGGACAACCTGGAGCAGAGATATCAGTAAAAAATACAGGTTCTGGTCCGGCTACAGAATATGCAGAAATCACTATTCGTTCTTTAAATGGGGGTGGAAAAACAATAGAAGAGAGTTATTTTGCGAAAAGATTTATTAGAGAAAAAATGCTGGTACCATTTCCATTTTTGAAAAGTGGTGGAATTAAACAAAGTGAATTTGATTTGCTCTACAATTATAAAGAATTGGGTTGCAATGTGCCTACTCCTATTTGGAAAAAAGGAGATGTTTTAGTAGCGAGAAAGATTGATGGAGTCGGTTTAGAAAATAAACTATCTGAAAATGAGCTTAACGAAGAAGCGAGAATAAGTCTCATAAAAGATGCGACTGCTTATATTGATACCAAATTCCACCCGGATGGTAGAAGAATACAAGGAGAATTTTTAAGTCATAATCAAGACTTGAGAGATAGGGTTATGAAATTTGCTGATCTTTTGCAACCAGCCGGAGACTATTTCACAAGTTTTGTTGCAACAGGAGAAGAGTTAGTAAGTGTAAAAGAAGGAGTAAAAGAGGGCAAAGAACTTGTTGAAGAAGTTAAAAAAAGATGTAAAGAGAATTATTCAATTTTTAATTCATTTTTTGGGGTTATAAAACAACATTTTTCAAAACAAGAAACACAGCTTATTCATGGAGACATGACCACTTATCATATCATGATAGACAAAGATGGGAAAGTTTGGATTATCGATCTTGGTAAAGCTAAATTTTCAAATAATGGTTTTGATTTATTCCCCTTATATTTTTCACAAGACACTAATCTTCCAAGAGAAGCGATAGAAGAGATGTTTAGAGAACATCTTGATAAAATTCACGTACCTAAAGATAGGACTAATGAAGAGCTTAAATCATTATATTTAGGAGGATGTTTTTCAAATATAGGAAGAGGTTCAAAAAATAGACTTTTAAGAATTGTTTTTCCAAGAGAGTATTTACATTTTGTGAGCAAACATCCCTCTTATGTTCATTCTGTAAGTTTTTATAAGTCTTGCACAAGAGAATTAATTGAGTATGTTTTAAATAATAGAGAAAAATTTAAAGTTGATAGTGAAGATTGTGGAACTATGAAATCTTTTTTAGGTTTGTTAAAGGATTTTACACTTAAAGAAAATGGGTGTCCAGCGGGCATCCTAGCTGATTACCAAGAAAGCTTACACAATATTGCAAATCAAAGAACAGAACCAAAACCAACATAATCAATTTATATTCTAAGATACAACAATCTTTAAAAACAAAAGTTCACAAAAAATTGAGTAAAGTTCATAAAAAATTTAAGATAAAGGGAAAAATAGAAAAAATGGCTACGATACAAGACATAGAAACATTAAGAAAAGGAGATTATATAGAAGCATCTGAACTTTATTCTAAAGTTTTAGCAATTAATATCCAGAAAAAACAGCTTACTCTTACCGAGCCTTTTGAAAAAGGTTTTAAACCAAGAAGTAGATGGGTTAGCAAATATACAGAGAATATTGCAGCAATAGATCTTCCTCATTGGAATATTATAAGAGCAGATTCAAAAGGAGCAAGAGGGATCGAGGGAAAATTAAGTTTTAAACACATACTCGTAATGAGAAAATAAAATGCCATCAGAAAAAACAACATTAACAAAACCTAAATTAAAAAAAGGTAGAGAGTATATCGTAGAATTTTACCCGGGTGTTCAGAGAGTCAAAGCTAAGTATCTGGGTTATTCAGAAAGAGAATACAAGAGGAAAAAACATATTGATGATCATTTTTTTGTTTGTGATGAAGACGGAAAAAAGACTTATGTATCAATGAGTCATCATTGGATGGTTGAAGAAGAAGGGGTATTAACTTATAACAGCCTTTCATCCGCCCCTGTTGGTAAATTTACTGAAAGATACCTTAAAGAAGAGCTTCCGAATATTGGAACTACCGAAGAAGTTAAGAGGTCACATAAAGAACATGCTTCAAAATTATTAAATATTTTGAGAGGATTAGGAGAAGATATTTAAAATGCCTTCAGAAAGACAACCAATATTTATTTTGCCGGAGAATGTGCAGCGCATAATTGGAAAAGATGCGCAAAGAAATAATATTATGGCTGCGCGCTTAGTAGCAGATGCGGTCAAGACAACTCTCGGCCCAAAAGGGATGGATAAGATGTTAGTTAATGGTATGGGAGACATTACTGTTACAAACGATGGAGTTACAATTCTCGAAGAAATGGAAATTGAGCATCCTGCTGCAAAAATGATTGTTGAAATTGCAAAAACCCAAGAAGATGAAGTAGGAGATGGCACAACAACAGCTGTAATGTTGGCTGGAAAACTTCTTGAAAATGCAGAAAAATTATTAGACTGTAAGGTGCATCCAACTGTTATAACCCGCGGGTACAGATTAGCTGCTGAGCAAAGCCAGAAAATTCTGCAAGAATTAGCTGTTAATGTAACAGCAGAGCAAGAACAAGTCTTAAAGCAGATAGCAATGACTGCAATGACTGGAAAAGGAGCTGAAACAGTAAAAGAAAAATTTGCAGATATTATTGTCAAGGCTGTCAAGCAGATAAATGATAACGGAAAAATAGACTTAACAAATATAAAAATTGAAAAAAATAAAGGGGAAGGATTGGAGAATACAGAGCTTATTTCTGGAATTGTTTTTGATAAAGAGAAAGTTTCTGTGGATATGCCTTCAAAAGTTGAAAATGCAAAAATTGCATTGCTTGATGCTGCTTTGGAAATAAAAGGCCTTGAAACAGAAACAAAAATTTCAATTTCTTCGCCAGAGCAACTGCAGGGATTTTTAGAGCAAGAAGAAAAAATTATTAAAAAAATGACAGATAAAATTAAAGAAGTTGGGGCGAGTGTTGTTTTCTGCCAAAAAGGAATAGATGATTTAGCTCAGTATTATCTTGCCAAGTCAGGAATCTATGCCTGTAGAAGAGTTGCAAAGAGTGATATGGAAAAGCTGGCAAGAGCAACTCAAGGAAAAATTATAAGCAACTTAAATGAATTAACCTCAGACCAGCTTGGAAATGCAAAAATAGTTGAAGAAGTAAAAAACGGAGAAGATGTTTTTACTTATGTTAAAGGCTGTTCTAATCCAAAAGCTTTGACAATTTTAATTCACGGAGGAACAGAGCATGTTTTAGATGAAATGGAAAGAGCAATTAAAGATGGATTAGGAGATGTTGCTTCTGCTTTAAAAAGCGGAAAAATAGTTGCAGGTGCAGGAGCAGTTGAAATTGAGCTTTCAAAGAGATTAAGAGAATACAGCAAGAGCTTAGGAGGAAGAGAGCAATTAGCAGTAGAAGAGTTTGCTTCTGCTCTCGAGTTTATACCTTTAACTTTAGCTGAAAATGCAGGGCTTGATCCAATAGATGTTTTAACCGAGCTGAAAGCGGCGCATGAAACAAGAAAAAACGACGGAATAAATTTATTTACAGGAAAAGTTGAAGATTCAATTAAAGCAGGAATTATCGAGCCTCTAAAAATAAAAACCCAGGCAATTAACTCTGCAAGTGAAGTTGCAATGATGATTTTAAGAATAGATGATGTTTTAGCTTCTGGCAAGACAAGCGGCGGAATGGGCGGAGGAATGCCAAGAGGCATGCCGAGTCCTGAAGAGTATGAGTAAAAAGAAAAAATAATTTTCAAAAACCATAAAAATAAAATGGGCTTACATGCAAAAGAAGTATCAGAATTAGCAAGAAAAGAACAGACTTTAGGAAAATATTTAGTTGATAAAATTGGGGGGGAGTTAAGAGGAGAACAAGGAGATGTCAGGGGAGAATTAGAACTTGAGATTTCTGAAGTGCCTATAACTAATTTAGAAGCAATAGAAAAACATATAATTGATTTTTATAAGAGTCATGGATTTGAAGTTGAACACCATCAAGACAATCAAAATTTTGAACTTCATTTTGTTGATAATGAAGAAAGAATAAGGGCAATGGTTATTAGTTATTTTGAAGATTCAAGAATGATTCGTGTTACAGCTATAAAAATTGGCCCTAAATAAATACTAAATATTTTATGATGAGAAGTTTATTCTGTTTGTCAGACGAAACTGTAAAAGAAATTATTGATAAAAAAACTAATTATGAAAATGTTCCTAAAGACAAAGAAAATGAAAAAATTAAAGAAGCAAATCTTGAAAAACAAGCGAGAGTAAATTTTCTGCTTGAAAAAGCATATTCTCATGTATGTAAAGCTATTCAAGAAGCTTGCAGAAAAGAAAATTGTTTATTGTATGGAATAATAAAAATAGATGAAAAACAGGGCTGGGCGTGTCGAGAGTATAAAGTTGATTTTCCAGATGCAGATTTTGATTCAAGATATCACGTTCCTCTCGTTGGCGAAGATAGAGTTAATGTTCTGGCAACTATAAAACATCTTGAAACTTTAAAGGAGAAAGGGGCGAGATTTTATTGTGTTAGCTGTGGGCAAGTTTATGGAAAAACAAGAGAAGAACTTAAAAAAGAAGGTAAAAGAGATTCGGATGTTTGCAATTGTGAAGATTTTTTATTTAAGCCTATTGAGAATTTTATAGATTTTCTTAAGAATAGGGAAGAGAAGAAAGTTTAGTATTTTTCTTCTACAGGTTTATCAGCTTCGTAAAAAACCACTCTTATTATGTGGTTCTCCCTGACACCTTCGTACATACCATATATTGGCGGAGAGAATGTTTGTTTCATACCGACAAGTTTTACTTTATTTTCTTCGATAAACTTATTAAGAGAATCGTCCAAAGACCTTATACCGCTACGTAGATTATCAGACGAGATTCTGTCGCTCACAAATGTTTTTATAAATCTTGGCATTTTTTATTTTTCCAATTTATCCCAGAATTAGATCTGAGGCCACCACCTCTATACTTTGTTTAATGAATCAAGGTTTTAAAGCTTTATTATTCTTTAAAACAATCATTTCATTATCGATTTCAACTTAAAAGCTTTTTTCCAACTTCTATTGAAGCATCTATATAAGAGAATAATTTTTCAGCTTCGTGGGAGCCTATATCAAGCCTTGAATGCCTGAACTTATACATTAGCTCATTAAAATATTCTCCTTCAGTTCCATATTTTTTGTTAATATTTTGCCTTAAATCTGCACAAAGAAATCCTATACATATTGGCGGCTTGTATAATTTAAGTCTGCAACCTTCTTTTTTAGTGTGGTATTTGCAATGATTATTTGTACTTTTTGTACTTGTTTTTCCTTTGCCATTCCAGCCATTTTCTTTTGCTTCTTTTTCCTGAAGCAAGAGCATTTCTTCTGGAATTCCAGCAGAATAATTATTTCCGCAACATCCATAAGGGCGATAAAAACATTTATCAGCACAAAATTCTTTTGTTAATTCCTGTAAAATAGAATCCAGTTGCTTTGTTCGAGAAGCATATTCAGTTATTATTTCTTCTATTTGTGTCATTTTTTATTTATGTGTTTTTTAATAATGTTATGCGCAGATTGTGCAGCAGGCAATAACGAGTTATCATAAACATTAATTTTTAAAAAATAATTTCTCTGGTTTTCGTCTGTACCAAAACCAACATCGAAATCAACATCTAGGGCTTTGCCAAAATTATCAACCCTTATGTGGAAATGATCTTTACCAAATCCTTTTTCTTTTTTCATATTTTCTCTAGCTACATAACCTTCTGTTTCTTGCCCTATATACAATTCAGTTGAAACACCATTTAATTTTATTATTCTTTTTAAAAGTGGAATTTTTCCTGCATACCATCCAATTTTTGCAAGAATTCCATCTATATCAAAATCTATTTTCTGCCTTCTAGAAGTTGGTGTGTAAGCAAGAGATTGGTTTCTTAATAAAAATTTAATAGGAGATTCTCTTTTTTTTGGCAGAGCATCTTCATAAAAATCTTGCATATTTTCCTCAAGAGAAGTTCCTTTAAAAGTTTCAATTACTGCAGGAGCAGTTTCTCTTAAAGCTCTTGCATATTTTCTCCATGATTTCCCAAATTTTATTTCAAATTTATGCTCTATCATTTTTCATTTTCTTTTGGAAGATTAAATATAATAGACGGGCTTATTCTATATCCTTCAATATTTTTTTTTCTATTTTTTGATTGGGGAACTTGAACAAGATTCAAAGATATTTCATTTTGTGGAAGTGCTAAATTTTTGTCAGTTGTTCTCCATTCTTTGTCTAAAGAATCGAGGTCGAGAACTAAATAATATCCATAATTCATTTTTTTAATTTTATATTTTTTCATCGCCTCTTCTCCTATTATCTCATATGAGCGATTTATATCATTAACAAGAGATTCAATTGAATCATAAGTAGGATAAAATATTTCTGTTTGATCAATACAGCCATATTTTACTCCATCTTTGGTTTTTTTCTCTAATAATGTTGATGAATGTCCTCCTTTAAATGGGTCTACAAGAAATAACATTTTTGGAGGGTAGCCAAGAGACTCTGCAAGATAAGAACCAGCAATAGCAATATCATCACACTCTCCATATCCTCTTTCCAATGTTTTTCTTGCGCTGCTCCAATTTTCTTTTTTCTCTGTAATAAAAAGTATTTTTTCAAATAAAAATTTGCGAATTCCTGTTAAAGAAGTTGGTTTTTCTTTTTCGAGTTGAGACCATATTTGTGGATTTTCCTTATAATTTTTCGGAATATCTTCTTGATAAAGCTGGCTTGAGCATCCTGCAAAGCAAAGAGTTGCTGTTGCAAGTATCGAAATTAAAGTTTTTTTGAAGCTCATAAAATTACCACTAAAAAGTAGTTTATAAAACTTTCCATAAATGCGCTTTGCAAGCACCTTCAATTTCTATTTTATATTCAAAGATACTAAATTAAATGCGCCTATATCTCATTCCACTCGAGATATTACATAATTTTTCACTCGTGAAATGCGCCACCCGGGAATTGAACCCGGCTTTCATCCTTTTTGCAATTTAATTTTTCTCTCCATTTTCAGGAGGTTTTTCTCTCCAATTTTAGGAGGTTGACTGTCAGGGAACCTTGGTTCCTTACATTGGCAAGGATGTGTTCTACCGATAAACTAGCAGCGCATAAGGGACACTATAAGTATCCCTTATATCACCGGTTTTTTAAAGATAGATGAATTTTTAAATATTGTTATAAATGAAAAGATATGGCAAATGATACTAAAAGTTTAGCAAGAAGAGTAGAGCAAGTTGAAGTTAGAAGAAAAATTACAATTCCAGAAGGAATAAAAAGATTAGCTGCTAGAACCTACACCCCTAATTACCAACCTTCTCCGAAATATATAGACTATAAATTATAAATTTTTTAAAAAATAAAAGAAAAAGATTATTTTATTTCAAAATAATTAAGTTTTATTTGATTGACTCCTCCATTAACATTTCCAGATGTTTTTGATATAAATTTTAATTTAAATGGCTGTCCAATTTCATCTAGACTAATAGTATTTGTTGAACCTTGGGGTAGTTTTATATTAAGATTATTTCCATCACGAGTTATTGTAGTGTTTATACTCATCCAGCAAAAAGAACAGTAGCCTGATTTGCAATAATCAATAGTGTCTGGATGAGGAACATTATTCTCATTACAACCTTGTCTTTCAAATGGAACACTCCAAGAATTAAGAATAATTTGTTTAGTTGATTTTTGCCCTATAAGTTCTAAAATTCCATCATGAATTATATTACTGCCTCTACTAGTCCCTCCGGCATAGTGTCCTGCATTCCCATTAAAAACAATAGATTCAAAATTTCCATTTAATGGAATTACTTCTCCAATTGAAGCCTCTAGTGGTAATTGACTATAACCACCTGATGCTTGAAGCTGTCCTCCTGTCTCTTCTATGCTTTTACCACCCCAAATACTGTTATTAACTGAACTATCCTGAAAATTATCAAGGATTTTTAATGATGGTGTGGTTGGAGTGGTAGGTTGGGAAGTATTAATTGGTGTGGTTGTATTAGTTGTTGTAGTCGGGGTGGTTGTGTTAATAGAATGTGGAACTGTTGTTTTCGGGTTGTTTATCATAAGATTTATAAAATGAACTAGAAGAGGGATGTTGTCTGGCAAGAAATATTTTGTTTTAGTAGATTCCTCTGCAGTATTGATTATATTGTTAGCATAACTTTTTGCTAAACTACTCATCTTGCTATCAATTAGTACTTTTTCAAAAATAAATTTCTGTTTAAATATCTCTTCGGAGTTAATGCCTAATTTTTTTAATCCGATAGATTGGGTTTTCCATACTTCATCATAAACTTCATCTAGGACTTTAGGCATATCATCTGAAAAAGATTTACCATACAAAAGTATTTTATAGGGTTTTGTTGATTCTTCAAGTGGAGATACTCTTAGTATGGTTATCATAGATTTTGTTTCACCAATTAATTGAGATTTGTACACCCCAGAAAAAATTCCTTTCTTTACTTCCATCATCCCTATCATATTTTTTCCAGAATATAAAAATGCATCTGGGGTATTTTCAAACATTTTTGGTGTCCTAAGTACACTCAGTTTTGAATTTTCAGAAATCTCTGTATATAAAGGTCTTAATTTTTCCACGGCATTGTCTATTGCAACTCTTTCATATGATTTACTTATTATTTCATCAGGAATCCATTTGCCAGGGTCTTTTACTTTTGCCAGGTATCCTTTTATTACTTTTTGTTCTGCTGTGCTAAATTTTTGTAATTTATCGATTAAAATCTGCCTTTTAGGATGCACTAAACCTCTTCCAACATCATCAAGGTAAGGAGAAGTTTTAGCACCAACTTTAGAAAATAATTGAAGAATATAACTGCTTTTTATTTTTGAAAGTACATTAGCTACTTTTTCAGTTTTGATAAATTTCCCAGCATACTTTGCTATTGTTCCGGCTTTAAACAATGCTGCATCTACCCCAATCCAGAAAATATCTCTCCCAAAATCTCTCCCGCCAGTCCAAGAAGATGTGTACTTCTTATCATTTAATTTTTCATCTATGAGTGTTGCTTTTGCACCAGCAATATCATGTTTAGGAAAAACCGCCATAAAATAATCATCTGTGTTATCTATATAATCTGTATAAAATTTTATTTTTGCATTACCCATGCTACAACAATCTTTTTGAATACAAATTTTTTTAGAAGGATCAGCTCTTAGAGAAACTGGATCTGGGGTAAACATAATAAGAGCATAAGGCAATAGTGTTTCATCATAATGAATTGGAACATCTATCTCGATTAAGGATTTATAATTGGGATTATTTTCGCAGCTTTGTATTTCTGTGCATGTAGATGATTGGTCTGCATTAATTATGCAAGGATCAATGTAATTATTAGCATTGACATCGATAATTACTTTTCCTAAATTTGTGTAAAAATTTGTGTCTATATTTTGAATTTTGTTTTCATCATTTCCAAAAAAAAGTTCAAAGAGTTTATCAGTCATGTCAGATTCGATTGTAATGTCTTCTGGATCAATTCCAATATTTCTCACTATTATAAGAGTATATGTATTGTTCTCTATTACTTCGTCTCTTACACTTATATAAGGTTTGGGCTCAGAAACAATTTCAAGAATATCTTTATTTCCTGAAATAAAATCTTTTGTATATTTCTCTAAAAATTTATCTACAGCTTTTGAAGTTCCGATACTTTTTATTCCGGCGATATGGGCATTTGATTTTCCAAGAATTGTTTTTCTAACAATTACAAATCCGCTTTCGTCAGATTCTAAAAATTTACTTATGCTCTTTTCTAAACCATACTGTTGCATATATTCGACAACCAAACCAACAGTACTTTCATATTCTTGAAAATAAGCTGTTTTTAAGATACTATTTTCTTCAATAAAATCAAGTTCGTTATCTGATAACGGATTTGAGAGCGGGCCTCCTAAAACTATAACATGATAATCAATATAGTTGTTTGCAGTAAAAGGATCTGTGCCACTATTGACCAAGAAAAGTTCAATTGTGTCAAAATTACCGGCAAGTTTATTCTTTATTTTAACAGCGCTGTTATAATCATCATTTGCGTAAAAAATAACTAGCTTATTTCCATTGCCACATAAAGACTTGCATCCCCCACCCACACAATTTTCTCCGGATAAACAATCTTGTTTTACTTTATTTATGTCGCTATATTTGCATTGGTTGCTTTGGCAGAAATAATCTCTCCATGTTTGATAAACATCGTTATTAGAGCAATATGGGCTTCCTGCCCATGAATCTGTTTGGCAATTTGAATCTTGTGTACACTGAACCGCTGGGGGAGTTGGAGGTGTTGGCGGGGTTATTGGAGGGGGGGTCGGGGTCTGGCTTGATGAAGGATTAATTGTTCCTAAATTTTTGTTCTGGCATTGGGAAAACAAAAATTCACGTATATAATCATTATATCCTAATTTTGTTATTTTTATTTTATAATTGTGATTTTGTGGAATCTGTATAACAAAATAACCATTTAAATTTGTTTTTGCAGAATAATCCCAAGTACCATCTTTATCTTTATCAAAATAAACATCTGCATCAGATATAGGAGTTCCGTCACTTTTTTTGTAATACCCATCAACATACATTCTTATTTCATGTGTCATATACTGGTCTTTGTCTACAGTTATACAATTATCACTGTATAAAGGGTATGTGCCGTAACAAGGGGAAACAAATTTTACTTTATAATTTCCAGAAGGAATACTCATACTATAATAACCATAAGAATCAGTTTTACTGCTATATTCGTATGAGCCATCACATCCTTTGTCTGCGTAAATTGTAGCATCAGTAATCGGATTATTCTCCATGTTGACAACACTCCCTTTTAACAAAACATCCTCTTTTTTACAAGGAACATTTGGATAAGAAATTGTGTTGTCACAAACATACCCTGATTGGCAAGAAATTCCGGTCTGGACATCATACCACGCTCCTATATTGCATCCTCCAGCGCAGCTCTGGCTGTAGTCCCTTGCTTGTTTTTTATAGGTTTTTGTAGATTCGCATGTATATTTATATTCTGTTCTTGCACTGCAATCTTTAGCGCAGCTACTGCAAACCCCATTTGTGCAACCATATGGACAATCTTGCTGCAATCTTTTTTCTGTACTTGAAGAACAACTGCTTCCAGAACATCCTTTATTTACATAATCTCTATAAACATCGTTGTTATAACAATAATTGCTTCCAACATAACCGCTTTCCCCGCACTCGCTGTACATTTCTTCTGCTTTATTGCAGCTGTTAAACCAATAAATATCATTATTATAGCAACCAGTGTATGAATGAGAAGTACAAGTATAACACAATGCTCCTGTTGAGGTTTCTTTGCAGAAATAATTACTTCCTAAATTTTTGCAGTCGCTATACGCAAAAGGCTCAAAACACGGATCGCCATCTCCATCTTGCCTGCAGGCTACTACTTTATTATCTGAACATCTTCTAAGAAAATTATTTGGGTCGCATTCATCACTGCATTCTGATTCGCCGGGAGTTATTGATAAATGATGGTTTACATCAGTAACACCTTTAATAGTGAGAGCATCTGCCTTTGGAATATTATGGTAAACCCTACAATCATATTTAGAATAATCTACATTCAACCAACAATAACCGCAGTCATATGTTGTTGTAGGAGTATATGTTGAGCCGTCTGGCCTTTTTGCAGTTGCCCTAATATTCTGATATTGATTTTTAGGTGAAAGAACATAAAAATTACAATAATTTAATGCGCACGAAACTGTCTCTCCACAAGAATAATATTGCCCAGTCCAGCTGCAATCAAGCCACGTATTAGAGCAAGTACTGGCAAGAACATTTATAGAAAAAAGAACAACAGCCAACAAAATCAAAATTGATAACACAATCAATTTTTGTTTCATTTTTCTATACTTTATAAAGTCTTTATGAATATAAAAACCTATTCTAAAAATAATGGAAAATTTTGCAAAAAAAATCGAAAAGTTTATAAATATATGGAAATTTATTCCATTATGATGCAGATTCAAAGAGAAATTGAATTAGATAAGAAGGATCTAAAAATCTTAGAAATTTTAAAACAAAATGGTGATTTTACAACAAGTAAAATTTCAAAGTTGACGGCGATTCCTATAACAACAATTCACAATAGAATAAAAAAGATGAAAAAATTGGAAATAATAAAAAATTATACAATAAACATTGATTACAAAAAAATCGGAAAACCTCTTTGTGCTTTTATTTTTGTGAGCCCCGATTTCGAATTTTTAAAAGAAAAAAATTTAAGCCAATTGGAACTTATAGATAAAATTGCGAAAGAACCCGATGTAGAAGAGATTTATCAGCTTATTGGGAGATACGATATAATTCTTAAAGTAAGGTTTGGAGATATGAACAAACTTCATTACCTTTTTGGGGATATTCTTAGGAAAAAATATGGAATTATAAAAACAGAAACAATCATTATTTCATACGATCCTTCAAATAAATAAAAACAAAGAAAATAAAGAAAAAAGATTATCTCTTTTTTCTTGCTAAGTCATAAATTCCTGCTACAACTACAACTATCAAAAATCCTGTCCACAACCAAGGATCAGAGTAAAATCCAGGATAAGCTGCTGTAAGCGAAGGATACTGTTTTACAGTAAACATTGGTATTGTTATTATTAAATCAAGTATGTTTCCAACTAACAACCAAAAAATTCCCAAAACAAAACCATTAAATCTATCTTTTCTTTTGTAATAAATAGCTGCCCCCAAAATCGTAAATACTATCAAAAAGACGTAGTGTATTATGTATTGTGTTATGCCCGTTAAACCAAAACCAATTTTAAAAACAGAAATTTCAACAAAAATCAAAATCCATAGCAAGATACCCAACAAAATTGCTCTTAGAGTTCTCATTTTATCTATTTAATAAAGAGAGTGGAGTTTAAAAATGTTGGGTTTTGAGAAGCTAATACTTGCTCGCTTTAAGCTCGTTTATGAAATAGTACTAAAATTATTAATAAATAACAAGATTAAGAATTTATATTAGAAATGACTATTAAATAAGTTTAAGTTAAGTTAGCGTAATCAACACTATCAATTTTGGAAAAAGAATTTCTTGGAAAGCAAGATAGGTTTTCTATCACAATAATCTTTTTAAATAAACTTTCTGTGTAAAAATATGGCAGAAGAACATAATTACAAATTAGTGGGTACTGGAAAGACAACAAGAGCTGCAGATAGAGATTTGAGAAGCAAGACAAAAGAGTTAGTGCAGAAATTGAAAAAAGGTGGGGCAGATGTGCCTTTGAATATATTGAATATAATAAGAACAGAATACAAAGGATTGTACATACAGAAACAAGGAACTATTGTAGAGGGCCCGAGTTCGTTTGCAATGGAAAGTGAAGAAGGGTGGACTGATGTAAGAAACAGAGCATTATCAACAGCAAACTTAAGAAAATATAGTGTAGGGTATACAGTTGACCAATATCTAAACTTAACCCAAATACAACTTGCAGCAACAACAAAACCAAGGATACCCGCAGGACCTTATTCCAGAAGCGCGTCTTCTTTAGACGCTCTTGCTAATTGGTAACCATTAATTTTTTAAATGTAAATTTTCTATTGAGCTTAGAGGTGAAAACCTCAGATTATTTCTGAGTATAAAATTAAAATATAAAAATGAAAGATTTTCCGCAAGAGTCTATTGAACAGGCAAGATGGGTTGTTGATAAGTATAGAAGAAGAACTAAATCAAAATTAGAAACAGCAGCACATCTTCATGAAAATTACTTTGTGCATATAAATTATGGTTTTAGCGAGGCAATTAAGAAAGGCAATTGCGGCTTATATTTTCATGAAATTGATAAAGAGTGCGATTGTTTTACATATCTTGGAGTTAGTTATTTAATTGCAAGAGAAGCTTCTCTTGCTCCAAAAATGTGGTGGGCAATTGGTATTAAAGATGTTGGTGAAGGAGAAGACACATCTGAAAAAAGAGCACTAGACCACGGATTTATAACAGCAGAGGTTGGCAAAGGCAAAATCCTTTTACTTGACAGACAAATGAATCTTTATGGTTTTGCTAAATTTGACACAAAACATAATATTATTAAAGTTTATGAAAAACAAAATAGAACCATAACTTACAGGCATTATCAGCATCTTTCTGAACTTTCACAAGAAGAATTTTTAGAAAAATTAGAAAAAAGTAGAAGCTCAGAAGGTGGTAGAATAGCTCTTTCAACAACACAAAGAGTTAAAGGAGCAAGAAAAAGAGAAGTTTATCTTTCTTATACCCCTGAAACTCATAAGCTTAAATCTTCAATAAGATTTCCAGTTGTTAATTTTGGCCCAGAACCTTATAACAAAGCACTAATTATAGATTTAGAAACAGATGTAAATAAAAATGGGACTTATGATTTCAGAAACGGAAATTTATCAGTTTATTATGCATCTATGGATGGTTGGGCTGAGCATGAAAATCCGCAAGCTCCTATAATCACTCCGGTAAGAAACGCTGAAAAATTATGGAAAATATGGGATTATTTAATGATTGAAACCGGGAGAAAATCTCGCGTTAGGGGAAATGCTTTTAAATTAATAGAAGAAATAAAAGAGGCTGGTTTTGACGATAATTTTATTATAAAACCAGGAAGCAAAGCATCTAAATCCATAAGAACTAATTCTTTAGAGAAAATTTTAGAAGAGGTTCAAAAAACACAAGAAAAAGCTATTAATTCTTATGTTTCTGAAGTTGGTAAAGATGCAATAAGCTATAAATCTCTTTTAAGACACACACATTATATTAAAGCTTCTGATAAAGCAAAATCTAGAAATCCAAAAGGATTTGTTTATTCAGAAAAAGAACATCTCTCTCTTTTAGAAAAAGAGTTTGAAAATTATAAACAAGTTACATGGAGATTTTTCAATGCAGTAATAGAACAAATGAGAGTGAGAGTTGGGCTAAAAAGAGGGAGTTTATATCATGTTGATCGTAAATATCAAACAACATTTGCACAAGAAACAGCGAATACTCGCTACTTAGGTGTTATGGGTTCTTTATATAACTCAAGATTTCCTCTTGCATTTCACATTGCTGCTGATAGAGAATTATTTACAAGGCAGTTTGAGCTTGATAAAACATCTGTGAAAAAATTAGAAAAAGATTTAACAAAAAAAGATATAAAAAGAGCAGCACAGCATCGCCTTTTTGAATGGTTAGTTGGAGCATATGTTGTTAAAGAATCTTTATTTTTAGCATCTTATAAAAAAGGCTTGCAAAAAATTTTAGATAGAAGAAAAACCGATTAATAGGAATCATTTTGCGCGGAGAACTTTAAAAGGACTTCGAAGAAAACAACTCTAACAGAATTATATTTAATATGGCACTATTTTTAAAAATAAAATGTTATAAATCTCTTACAAAAAGATTAATGGTGAGGACCATCAAAGTAGAATTTAAAAACACAATTAAATATTAATATTTAAGGGCGTATAAGCTAGTGGCAAACTGGCTCGTTTACACCGAGCATTCGGAAGTTCAATCCTTCCTACGCCCATATTAAACAATTGGGCTAAAAACTCATGTAGATAAGCAGCTCGTTAAAAAAAGTAGCCTTTTTGTTCTATTTGTTTAGGTGTGAAGATTATTTGATGGGTGTAGTTTTAAGAACTTTCGGCTTCTTCGCCTTTTTTGATTCTTCTGCTTCTTCATCTTCAGACTCGTCTTCGCTGTCTTCATCTTCAAATTCTATCATTTCTAGAATTCCTAAAATTTTATCGAGTTTTGTATTAATTTCTTTGTATTGTTCTTGAGAGATTCCTGATGAAGAAGAATTATTTCTTGAACTAAAGCTAGAACTAGAGCCGCCTTCTTTTCTGAAACAATCACTGCATAAAACAGGTTTGTCGCCTGTTGGTTTGAAAGGAACTTCGCATTGTTTTCCGCATTTATCACAAGTAGCTTCATGCATTTCAGGCCTTCTTCTTTCAAAACTTCCAGAATCTCTATCTCTAAATCTGCTTCTTCCTCCAGATCTTCCGCCGCCAAATCCTCTGCCGAATCTTCCAGAGTCTCCGCTAGAACGATTGCCGCTAAATCCTCTGTCTCTATTATCTGATCTGAAATTTCCCATACATTCTTGCTTTAAAGTTTGTTTATAAATCTATGTTATTCTGATAATAAACTACCTTTATGAAGTTTCTTCGGATTTGCAAAACTTTCGTGTTAACTCAAAAGTTTATTCCTTTCGATAATTGGCAAATCCTCTTCATAAAGCCAAGTAGATACTTATTCTGAATTTTTATGTTCCTGCGTCTAAAATCATACAGGTACCTCAAAAATAAATCGCTCGTTAGAAAAGGTTACCTTTTATGTTCTGTTCGTCTACACCTCACCAGCATTTTTCACAAGATTTAAATAGCAACATTTTCTATTTTTAATATAATGAAAATCAAAAAGATTTTCAAATATCTAAATTTAAGAGGTAAATTTAAACATGGCTAGGGAAAACAAAGAAAGCAAAAAACCAGAAATAGACGCTCTTGACAAAAGCATGCAGGCAGAATACAAGCCAAGAGACAAAGCTATTCCTTCTGAAATTCCAGAAGAAGTTAAAAAAGAGATGGAAAAAACCCGCGCCAAGCTTGAATCTTTTAAAAAATCTGTGCTTAAAAAATATCCTTTTACTCTTGCTATAGGCATTATCCCCCCACAAGCAGCTGAAAAATTCGACGAAGAAAACGAATTAAGCGAAGAAGAGAAAAAAGCAAAGCCGTTACATCTTATCATTGTCATACCAGAAGAAAAATTTAAAGAAATAAACAAAATAAAAGCAGAATTAATTAAAGAGACTAAAGATATGAAGCCTAAGTTGTGGCTTAACATAATGTCCCCAGTTGATGTGTGGAATTTTTGTTTGGATGGAAAGTATGATATATCAGAAGCAATTGGAATGTCTTTCCCGCTTCACGACAAAGGTTTGTTAGGAGCTTTAAGAGTTGCTCAAATCCATAAATCCCTTGTTTTGAGAAAATTTGAAAAATATGTTACAAGTTATGTCATAGGAGGAAGTTTAGTAAGAGGAGATGCCAAAAAAACAAGTGATGTAGATGTTTTTATTGTTATAGATGACACAGATGTTAAAAGAATGCCAAGGCTTGAATTAAAAGAAAAGCTAAGAGCTATAATTTATTCTTATATAATGGAAGCTAATGAGCTTGCAGGAGTTAAAAATATTTTAAATGTTCAGGTGTATATTTTAACTGAATTCTGGGAAGCTGTCAAAGATGCCCATCCGGTTATGTTTACTTTTATTAGAGATGGTGTTCCGCTTTATGATAGAGGAACATTCATGCCTTGGAAATTGCTTTTGAAAATGGGAAAAATAAAGCCTTCTCCAGAAGCAATAGATATGTTTATGTCCATGGGAGACAAGTTGGGAGAGAGTGTAAAAAGAAGGCTCCTTGATATAGTCATGGGAGATATTTATTGGGGCGTCATAACGCCAAGCCAGGCATTGTTAATGCTTTATGGCTTGCCTCCGCCAAATATCAAAGAGACTGTTACAGAAATGAAAAGAATATTTTATGAAAAAGAAAAAATGCTGGAAAAGAAATATATTGACATATTGGATGAAATTGTTATTAAATATTACAAAGGATATGAGCATGAGGAAATTAAAGAAGTTAAGGGGGCGGAGGTGGATAAGTTATTGAAAGACGCTGAAGATTATATGAAAAGGCTGAAAGAGTTAAGAGAGCAGATAGAAAAAAGAACACAAGAAAAAACAGTTGAAGAAGCTTATACAAATACTTTTAAGCTTTTACAGGGGCTTTTTGGCAAAAAATCAGAAACTGAGCTTGTCAAAGAATTTGAAAAAGAGCTTGTTAACAAAGGGAGAACAGACCCGCGATTTTTGCATGTTTTAAACGAGCTTATTGACAGCAAGAGAAAATATAAAAGCAAGAAAAAGCCAGCAACCCATGAAGTAGAGGAAATAAGAAAAAATTCAGTCCAGCTTATAAATAGTCTTATAGAATACGGGCAGAGATGTGAAATAGCTGATCTGCAGAGAAGCAAAATAATAATCTCATACAAAGGCAAACATGCTGATTTATTCTTGACAAATCCAGCTTTTTTAATACAAGAAGGAAAAATAAAAAAAGTTGCAGACAAAATAGAGGATGCAAACCAGGAAGAATTTGAAAAAATTGTCAGAGAGCAAAAAGGCAAAGCTGGAAAACTGACAGCAGAAATCCTTGCTCTTTTGAAGAAGGAATTAGGAGAATTTGAAATCAGCTTCTGATGTCAGAAAAATAAACTACAACCTTTAGGTTGTAGATAGTTGCTTTGCAACTATCAGATTTTTCTGAGCATCCAGAAAATCCAAACAAACCACACCTTTTAAGGTGTGGTAAACGAAGAGGATTTTCTTGATTTCGATAGCTATCAGAAATTTAAAATTTAGATGAAGATTTCTGAAGGTTTGGGATAAGCTTTTAAATTAGTTTACTCTACAACATAAATCTCTTTAAATAACAATAATTTGTTTTTATCATGAGCTGGAAACATTATATTGCTGGAATTGCAACAACTTTAGCTGTAGGGGGGTTTGTATATTGGATTTCTCAGACAGATAAAATAACTAATGAAGAACTTATCTGGTCAGCAACAATAAAAAAAGAACAAGCAGCAGTAACAGAATTTAGACTTGTTAAACAGGATAGAAAATGGAACCCTAATGATGCATATAGATTAGTAGGGATAAGTAAAGATGGTGTCGGAAGGATAGACATTAGAATGACTACAATGCCAACTTTAGAAACAAGTGTAGATTTAGATGCTAATGATGTCAGAAATTAAACCACTTACTTTAGTAAGTGGATGCAATTTTGGTGTTCTAATTTCTGATCACTTCAGAAACCTTTAGTTTCTGATAGCTATCAAAATTTAATAAATTTTGAAGTCCAGAAAACCCAAAACAAACCACACCTTTTAAGGTGTGGTAAACGAGAGGGTTTTCTTGATTTATAAATTTTTAAAATGAATAAGCATAAGCTTATTGGTACTCTTGCAGGATTTTGTATTATAACAACCGCAGGTTTGTCATATTATCTAACACAAAGAAATAAGATAGTTGGAGAAAGAGTTATTGAGGAAGACAGGAAATTTAATCATGATACCTATAGAATTGAAATGTTACAGAAAAATGGTTATAAGACAACAATACACACCGGAAATAAGAAACCGCAGATTAAGGAATTTGAATATATACCTTTAGAGAGAGGTCTTGAAAAAAGTGTAGATAGTAATAAACTTAGAGTATGATATTTACTAAACTTTTATATTTTTAAAATGAAACCCAGAGACTATATTCTTTACGGAGCATGTTTGTTGGTTATTGCAGCATCTTATTATCTTGGAAAAACAAAAGAAATGGTTTCTCAAACTTTCATTAACAGAATAGAAAATAATGGAAAAGTAGCCCACATTATAAAGCAAGAAGATTGTTTTCACCCTTTTGGGAATGTCAGATTTAGAAATCCTGTTCCAACATACATCGGACAAGTTTATGATGGAAAAGGAAGAGTAAAAAGCAGGCTTGAAACTCTTTCCTCTTCTCGAGCAAGAGGGTTTGTGAGAGAAAACTTAAAAGAGGAATAAAACACTCATTTTTAGATACGATTAAAAGCAACCTTTAAAAACCCCCTTCTTCTCTAAATTTTATTAAAATTAACTATAACACACTAACTATATCACGCTTTGGCTTCTGTTGTCAAGCGTTAAAATTTATAAAAGTTAGTAATAAAATAATTAATAAACTATACAAAAATGGCAAAAGCTTTAGTTATCCAATTTAGAAGAGGAAGACAGACTTACAAGCCAAGGCATTTTATACTTGATGTTGGCTCAAAGTCAAGAGAAGAAGCTGAAAAATTTGTTGGAAAAAATGTAAAATGGGAAAGCCCTGCTGGCAAAATTATTAAAGGTAAAATTTCAGCTTGTCATGGAAATAAAGGGCTTGTTAGAGCTGTATTTGAAAAAGGACTGCCAGGGCAGGCAATAACAACAGAAGTGGAGGTTGGATAAAATGAGAGATGATGTAATTATAGAACACTTAGCAGAAACTGCGTTTGGAGAAGATAGAAAGGGGTTATCAAGAATCCGAACAAACATAGACGAATTCAGCAGTCAGGCAATAAGACAGGCAGGATTATCCGGAGCAGATTGCACAGACTTGTATGAACAAACAAATCAACCAAGTCGAAGGGGAGAGTATTCAGGAGGTAATTAAAATGCCAACAAGAAGAGCGTCAGCTTATTCAAAAAAATATGCTCGTCCATACACGAGAAAAAGCAAAGTTAAGAGTCAGAACTATATCAAAACAATTCCCCAACAAAAAGTTGTTAAATTTAATATGGGCAATATCGAAGCGTTCAAGCAGGGAAGATACAAATTTATTTTAAAACTTATAAGCAAAGAGAAAGTGCAAGCCAGAGATAATGCAATTGAAGCGGCGAGGCAAGTGGTTCATAAAGACTTAGAAGATAATCTACCCGGAGCATATTATTTCTCTATTAAAAAATATCCCCATCACATTGTAAGAGAAAACAGAGTTTATAGCGGCGGCAGTAAAGGAGAGAGAGTTAACACCGGTATGCAGATGTCATTCGGAGTTGCAATTGGTAGAGCCGCTTTTATTGATAAAGGGGACATAATTTTTCTTGTTGCTTTTACAGAAAAAAAATCTATCCCAATGGCAAGATACGCTTTAGAAAAAATCAAGCCTAAACTGCCTTGTGCGACGAAGATTGTGATGGAAGTGAGAGAGTAGAAAAATAAAAGATTAAAAATGACAAATCTATCAAGTTTATCGGGTATAAGATTCTTATTTTGTCATAATCCTTATACAAAAAGAAGGTTAGGTTTAAAAAAATTAAAAAATAAAAAATCTAATGATATTATCATAGATGGATTAGTTGGTACAGATTTTGTTTACGTTGGAGAGGATTTATTAAAAGAATTACCTGAAAATTATAGAGAATTTGGTAAATACTTTTCTATAGATGTTTCTAAAAATGATATGCCCAAAAAGCTTTATTTTGAAGGGATAGCAAAATTAAGTTTTGATGGTTTTCTAAGTGACAAAGATTATAAAGCAATATTTGAAGAAGAATTATTAAATTACAAATATGAAGGTTATATTTATTTAGTTGGAATTGATTATCATGACAAAGATTGGATATACAGTGTTGCAGGAGATTTTAGCGAAACTTTACCTAATATTTTCAATATTGTTAGAGTAAGAATTTCTCCTTTAGAATCTAAAGTGAAGGATAGAAAAGATTAAACCAAACTTTTGGAAACAAGTTTGGTCAAAAACATGATCTTACAGCTAATAATGTCAGTACACAAGTTGATAAGAAACTTTCAGAGGAATTTTATGAAAGAAATTAGCTTACAGCTAATGATGTTAATAAATTGACAACAGAAAGTATTAAATAATCTTTTTCTATATTTTATTTATGGCAGAAAGGAAAAAAGAGGCAAAAAAAGAAGTTTCTGAAACTAATTACGTAAAATGGCTTTTTGAGTTGTCCAACAAAGATGTTGCTATTGCCGGCGGAAAAGGCGCGAGCTTAGCAGAAATGTTTAATAACAAATTTCCAGTTCCTCCTGCTTTTATTGTAACTGCCCGGGCTTTTGGAAAATTCATTGAAAGCATTAAGGAAGAGGTAGACAAAATAATTGAAAAAACAGATGTTGAAAATACGACGCAATTAAACCAAAGCAGCAAAAAAATCAGGGAGCTTATTGAGAAGCAAGAGATTCCTGCAGAAATGGAAAAAGAGATTCTTGAAGCTTATGAAATTTTAGGAACAGAAAAAAAAGATGCGAGAATTGGAGAAAATGCTTTGAATATTTTAAAGATTGCAAAAGAGCCGCTTTTTGTTGCAGTTAGAAGCTCTGCAACTACAGAGGATCTGGAAACAGCAAGTTTCGCAGGGCAGCAAGAGAGTTTTTTAGGAATTAAAGGAAATCCTTCTTTGCTTGAAGCAGTAAAAAAATGTTTTTCTTCCCTCTACACACCAAGAGCAATTTATTACAGAGAAAAAAAGGGCTTTAAACATTCACAAGCTCTTCTTTCTGTTGTTGTCCAGAAAATGATTAACTCAGAAAAGTCAGGGGTTATGTTTACAAACAATCCTATACACGAGGATGACAATATAGTAATCGAGGCTGTTTTTGGCTTGGGAGAAGGCATAGTTTCCGGGAGAATTAAGCCAGATAACTATCTTGTTAGTAGAGAATCAGAGATTTTAGAAAAAAAAATTGCAGAAAAGAAAATTGCTCTTGTAAGAACAAGTTCTGGAAGCATAGATGAAGTAAAGCTGACAGAAGAAAAAAGCAGCCAGCAAGTTTTAACAGAAGGAGAAATTTCAAGGCTGGCAGATATTGGCTTGCAATTAGAGAAACACTACAAAAAACCCCAGGATGTAGAATTTGCAATTGAAGCTCATACTCTTTATATTGTTCAGTCGCGCCCAATAACAACCAAAGCAAAACAAAGGACAAGGGATATAGAAGGAAAAGTTTTATTGCAGGGAATGGGGGCGAGCCCGGGAATTGCATTTGGAAAAGTAAAAATAATAAAAAATATGCAAGGTTTGGAGAAAATTAAGAAAGATGATATTCTTGTTACAGAAATGACAAATCCAGATATGGTTGTAACAATGCAAAAATCTTCTGCCATAATAACAGATGAAGGAGGGGCAACATCACATGCGGCAATTGTTTCTAGAGAAATGGGAATTCCGTGCGTTGTAGGAACAAAAAATGCTACTTCTTTATTAAAAGATGGGCAAGTTGTTACTGTTGATGGAGGCAGTGGGAAAGTTTACGAAGGTGAAGTTGGAAAAGCAAAAAAAGAAGAAATACAAAGAATTTTAGAAACGAAAACAAAAATTAAGATTATTTTAGATTTGCCTGATTTTGCAGAAAGAGCAGCCAAAACTGGATGTAAGGCTGTAGGGTTGTTGCGCCTTGAGGGAATTATAGCAGAATCTGGAAAGCATCCTTTAATGTTTTTGGCTGAAAATAGAATTAATGATTATGAAAAATTAATAGAGAAAGGAATAGAAAAAATAGCAAAACATTTTGAAAGTATTTGGATAAGAACCTCTGACATAAGAAGCGACGAGTTCAGAAATCTTGAAGGCTCCTCTAAACAAATAGAACTTAACCCAATGTTAGGGTTTCATGGTATAAGATTTGGCTTAAAAAATAAAGCAATTTTAGAAGCTGAATTGCAGGCAGCTAAAAAAGTAGCTGAAAAATTTTCAGATGAAAAAATTGGAGTTATGTTTCCTCAAATTATTTCTGTAGAAGAGGTTAAAGAAGCTAAAAAACTCTTTGAAAAATTTAAAAAACAGAATATGGAAATTGGAATCATGGTGGAAACTCCTGCTGCCTGCCAGATTATCGAAGAAATTTGCGGGGAAAAAATTGACTTTATAAGTTTTGGAACAAATGATTTAACTCAGTTCACACTTGCAGTAGACCGCGGAAATGAAAATGTTCAGTTTTTATATAATGAAATGCATCCTGCTGTCTTGCGGGAAATTGAGAATGTAATTAAAGTTTGCAAAGAAAATAACGTTGAAACAAGTATTTGCGGGCAAGCTGCTTCTAAGCCAGAAATGGCTAAATTCCTTGTTGAAAAAGGCATAGACAGCATCTCTGTAAATGCAGATGCTGCTTATGAAATTAGCAAAGTTGTGCAGGAAGCGGAAGATAGCTTTCTTGGAAAGACAATTGGGGAAGAAGAGATAAAAGAGACTTCGGAGAGAGAAGAAACAAAAGAAGAAAAAATAAAAAAACAATTTGAAAAAGAAAAAGCAGAAGCTAAAGATGAAATTGAAGAAACAACAGGAAAAGAAGTAGAAGAGAGCTCTTTCTTAGAAAGAACGACTTCGGAGAAAGAAGAGTTAACAGAAAAAGAAGAAAAAGCAGGAGAATACAAAGAGTTTCCAGATACAGATATAGGATTTGATGTTTTTAGTCCAAAATTAATGGTAGCAGGAACTCCGATAAAGCAAAAAGAAGTTAGAGGCTCTGTAGTAACAAGTCCTTCAAGAGAGAAAAAGAAAAGAGAAGAATATCCTCTTTTAGACATGAATTTAGATTTTTTAAATGTCCCAGTTTCTGGAGCAATTGTAAAACAAGAGGGAAAACCGAAAGAAGATAAAATTGAAGACGAAGAGCTCAAAGAAGTTATAGAAGAAATGCAAGGCAAAGTAGATGAAGAAGATATAGATATACAAGAAGAAAAAGATGAAAATGTCTTAGATATTTTTTAATGTTAAAATGGCAAAAAATTCAAAAAGCAATTTAGAAAGAATTTTCAGAAAAAGCAAAGTTATAATTGAAAATGTTTCTCCCGACTCATTTGGGCTTGACGAGACAATTGAGCAATCTCTAAAAGATTTTGCGATTATTATACCAAAAATGAATGCTCCATGTATTTTAGTAAATGAAACAAGTAAGAGAGCAGATACTTATTTTCCAAGAGCTTTTAAACGAAAATTGTCTACCTACGGCAGGAAAGATACTATGGGAATAATAGGACAATATCGTGAAGCTCTTAATACGCTTCGAAGGCATAATTACACAATAAAGCTTAGTAAATTTTTAGGTCCCTGGGATAATAAAAATTAAAATCCTAAAATCAAACCCCCTTGTATAGATTAAACTCTAAATTTATAGTGAAAGATATAATTTTTTCCCCTCTTTATTATGTCTTTCCCTTGATATCAGAAATGTTTAAAATTTACATTTCTGAGCACTATCAAAATTCATTGAATTTTGAAGTATCAAAGGCGCAAAAGGGGAAATATTAGCGTCCTTTGATATAAATACACCAGTTCATAAATAATGCCTACTGATTTATTATAGCATACAATTATTAATCCAACGATAGACATTTATTATTGTTAATTAAAATTTTATTAAAGACTATATTTTTTGCAGCTACTAACTTATTGGTATGGGCGTATTATGGTTTATGGTAGTTAATGAACATCAGAATTATCTATTAAAACAAGAGCATTTCACCAGAGCTTAAATACAAAATCTAGTTGATGATAGCACTTTTGCCTATTAATCAATTTAGGGGGTACATTCTTCTTAGTAATCTAGATTATCGAAGAGATTTATCAATTAGTGTGCCCCCTAAATTAAAACAGCTATCATCAATCTTAATGTGTACTTAAAAAACTAATATTTTTATCTTTTACTTCAGTTTTTCTAACCAGCTTTTCCAATTTGTTCATTAAGAACAGTGTACTCATGTATTTTTCCTAATTTTTTGTAAAGAGGAAGAATTTTCTTTCTAATTTCTAATTTTTCACTCTCACTTGTCATATGCAGTAATTTTTCATAAATTCTTAATGCATTAGAATTTTTATTTGCTTTTTCATGAGCAAGTGCCTGGTTTTTATAAACATCTATAACTGTTTTTTTAAGCTCTTCTCTTTCTCGTGCATTGCAGCATGCAACTGCTTTCTGTAGTGATTCATCTGCGAGCTCATAACTTCCTGCTTTAATCCACAACCCTATTTCAGCCATGTAAGCTTGAACTTTATCTTTGTAAGTTACAGCCATTTCAGCAACACTATTCATATTTTTAGCAGCTTCTGGAAACATTTTTCTTGCTTCATAAAGCTTGGCAAGCTCTTGATTGCAGAATTTTTTAATTGTAAGGTCTATTTTTTGTTTTGAACACTCTTCAAGATACTCCATTTTCAAGAAATCAGACATAGTTTTGAGTTTAGCCTCAATTTCAGGCATTGTTTTTTCAAATACTTTCATTTTAAAGCAATATAACATATGTTTTTAAATTTTATTGAGATGCAGAATATACTAACTTATCAAAATTTAGTTAAAAATTATTATTACTATTGAGATAAAATTAAAGGGCTAACATATTCTGATTTTCTTAACAGGGGCATTGGTTGGTAAACTACTTTATCCTTAACCTTTAATGCAACAACAATATGCCACACATTCCTAAATTCTTTGTATTCTAAAGAAACTTCTTGCAAATTTTCCAAGAAGGATTTGTCAATTTGTTTATTTAAAACATTAAAAAATTCACTTGCATCAAATATTTCTAAACCAACTACTCTATTATTCTCGTCAATGTCTATATTTAGGTTTTCGGAGAATTCGATAGTTTCTGATGGAGAGCCCTTGCTATAAATAGACAAAACATCATCTTCAGTATCATAATGAAATTCAAATTCCATATTATTATTAAGATTGCTCATTTTTTAAACCTTCTCTTTCTGTATCTTCTTAGTGTTCTTTTGCCTAAAGGATATATCGTTATTATCCTTAATTTCTTACCAAATTTTAAAACATAAGCTCTTCCTCTTTTTCTGCTATAAACAAAATACAACAAATACCTTACTTCCTCTTTCTTTTTTTGTTTCTCGGTAAATTCGAGATTTTCACAATTAATTATTTCTTTTTCAATTTCTTCTTTTGTTGCTTTATTTCTAAAAAGCAAATAACCAAAAGGTTTTCCATATTCAATTTCCTCTTTTTTGTATTTTTTAATAAGTTTCTTTACCTCTTCAGAATAATCTTCTTTCATACCTTATCAAGAAATATTCTCTTTTTATTTTTATCTATGAACTCTAATGCTTTTCAAAAACCCTAAAATCTCAAATATTTTAGCATATTTTTAATACAAAAAACAACTTAATTATAATGTTTTTTTGTCCCCCAAAAACCCGCTAAATAAGAATATAGGGTTTTTGCGGTAAAAAATATGATTTGAATTAGAGTCATTTTAGCTCGGACAATTTGGGTTTAAATTTTCAGAAAAATTTATTTTGGATTTATAAAACCCTTAAGGATTTTTACTTTTTCTCCACTAATTCTATGCACACGCCTGCTGCTACTGTTGCTCCAGCATCTCTTATTGCAAATCTTGCCATGTGGGGATTGACTGTTTGTTTTTCGAGAACTAAATTCCCCATCGGCTTTATTTTTACTCTTGCAACATCCCCATTTTTTAGGAAATCCGGGTTTTTTTGAGCAACTTGCCCTGTCTTTGGGTCAAGTTTTTCAATTAATTCTATAAACTGGCAAGGTACTTGAGCTGTATGAACATGGAATACAGGAGTGTAACCTTTTGCAATAACTGTTGGATGATTTATAACAGCTATTTGCGCTGTAAACTCAGCAGCAATTGTTGCTGGTTGAGCTGCATCACAAATAACATCTCCTCTTGCAATATCTTTTTTTCCTATTCCTCTAATATTAACACCAACATTATCTCCAGCAGGAGCTTCTTTTAATTGCTCATGATGCATTTCTATGCTTTTTACTTCTCCATCCATCCCTTTTCCGCTTCTTCCTGGAAGAATTTTAATTTTCTGTCCAACTTTCATTATTCCGGTTTCTATTTTTCCTACTGGAACAGTTCCTATTCCTGTAATCTCATAAACATCTTGAATAGGCATTCTTAAAGGTAAGGTTGTTGGTTTTTTTGGCTCTTCAAATTTGTCAAATTGTTCAAGAAGAGTTGGACCTTTATACCAAGACATTTTGTCAGATTTCTTTGCAACATTATCTCCAAGTAAACCAGAAATAGCTAAAAAAGTTATTTTTTCTATTTTATAACCAACTGCTTTTAACAAAGCAGTTACATCTTCTTTAACTTTATTAAATTTTGTTTCATCATATTTTACAGCGTCCATTTGGTTAATTAAGACAGCTAATTGCTCAACACCCATTGTTCTTAAAAGCCACAAGTGCTCTTTTGTCTGAGGCATAACTCCGTGCTGAGCTGCAACAACTAAAAAAGCAGCATCTGCCTGGCTTGCTCCTGTAATCATGTTCTTGACAAAATCTTTGTGTCCTGGCGCATCAATAATTGTAATCTGGTATTTTTGCGTCATTAATTTTTTATAAGATAAATCGATTGTTAATCCTCTTTCTCTTTCTTCTTTGAATTTGTCCATAACAAAAGCAAATTCAAACCCGATTTTTCCGTGCTTTACAGCCTCTTCTTTTAATTTTTTCATTTCTTGTTCAGGCACCATTCCAGAATCATACATAAGTCTCCCTACGGTTGTTGATTTTCCATGGTCAACATGCCCTACAAACACAACATTCATATTTGGTTTCTCGTGCGCCATTTTCTATGAAAAAAGTCTTGCTTTATAAAGCTTTCGTTTTTTTGTATCTACTTACCTTTCTGAAGTAAATCCATAGCTCCATTGAATGGATTTACTTCTTGCAACTTCATGCTTTGCATTACTGACAATAATCTTGCTGTAATCTCTGCTCCA
>Ga0315274_10000191_pt1 | contig 92449 bp, 58 predicted proteins | sample YL17G02_20_MG_FD_203700 | JGI IMG/M metagenome (GOLD analysis project Ga0315274, IMG submission 203700) | Sediment microbial communities from Yellowstone Lake, YNP, Wyoming, USA - YL17G02_20 | ecosystem: Environmental > Aquatic > Freshwater > Lake > Sediment | place: USA: Wyoming | collected...
GGTTCAGACCCGGATGGTTGTCCACCTCGACCGCCAGTGGAAAAGGATCGATCCCCAGCACCGCTCCCGAGTGAACGCGAGCCAACATACCGCAAACGCCCTTTCGTTTCCGAGTTCCGCCCCGCCATGGTAGTGACGCGACACGGACCGCGTCAAGCCCGCAACGGGGCCCGCCCGCCGACTCCCGTCCCCGTGTGTAGCACAATGGCCTCGTGGCGGATCCCAGACCGCCGAATAATAGGTGACTGTCCCCCTTTTCTTCCCCCCTTTCCCCCCCTTTTCTCCCATACGGCAGCATGCCGCTTGAGGCACCCTCCCGCGGCGAACCTCAGACACGAATTCTCCTGCGGCGGCCCTTTGTTCTGGGAGTCCTGAACGTCACGCGCATACCCAACGGTACAAGGCCCTCCGGCTGGGGCGGTGCTACGCACCCAGCCAGAGGTATCTTCCAAGCATTACCACTTGGCTGAACGCCGAAACTCGCACGTGCTTGCAACGCGTTCACCGGACAATTGAGCCATTGTTACGTGGGCAATGCGATACGCTGCAGCTACTCCTGAAGCAGTTCCTCCAGATACGCCATGGTCTCCAGGATCAACGGATAGACCGACGCCTGCGCGTCGCACGCGGCCAGCCAGTCGTTCGGGTCGGGCGCACCACCCAGCGCGCATCCGTCGGTCTTTCCCTCGACATCCGTCGCCAGTTTGTCGAACGCCTCCTGGTAATTGCCCTGCGCGATCATCGCCAGCACGGCATTAATCTTGTTCGTCAGGGGCTTCTGCATGTTCTTGTTCTTAAACGCGTCCGCCGGCAGGGCGTTGAAGGCGTCCATAACCTCAAGAGCGGCCGCAACCGCGGCATCGCAATAGCTGATCACCTCGATGGTGACATTGCTTGGCGTGCTGTCCAGCAGCCCATCGTTGACCACCAAGCTTACGACGTAGGTACCCGGCAGATCGGCAACGAAGTCCGCCGCAACCTGATCCGGCGTGCTCAACACCGCCGCACTTCCGGTTGGCATCGAAACGAAGCTCCAGTGATACGTCAAGGCATCGCCGTTGGCGTCGTGGCTCGCACTGCCGTCCAAGTAGATCGTGTCGCCTTCCATGGCCGCCTGGTTACCGCTGGCATCCGCAACGGGGGCGATGTTCTCGCAACTGATGGTCACGGTGTCCGGTTCGCTCGCCGCGCCCAGCACGTCGGTCACCACCAGCTCGATCACATAGGTCCCGTAACGGTCTGCCACAAAGGATGGCCAGGCCGCCGCCGGATCGTCCAGTATCGCGCCACTGCCTTCGGGCGCCTCGGTCATCGTCCACCAATACGTGATCGCGTCGCCGTCCGGGTCATAACCAGGCACATTCGGATAGTCCCCTAGCGCAATGGTGACACCCGTTGCTTGCAGAACCTGATCGTCCCCGGCATAGGCCACCGGCGCCACATTCTCGGTGCTGATGAGCACCACGGCCGGAATGCTCAGCATGCCCGTGCTGTCGGCCACCACCAGGTAAACGGTGTAGTCACCGAGCCGGTCGGGAACCAGCGCGGGATTGGCCGAGAATGCATCCGCCAATCCCGCGGTGCTGCCCGCGGGCCGGCCGGTAAGATACCACCAGTAACTCAGCGGATGGTGCGCGTTCGGGTCGAAGCTACCGGTCCCGTCCAGCACCACCACCTGCCCCCGATGCGCCGTCTGCGGTTCGCCCGGCTCGGCCACGGGCGGTAGGTTCAGGTCATACGCCTGCACCCGGGGGTACCCGTCCATCCCGCCATTGAACGCGTAAGGCAGGTCCACGAACCCGTCGCCATTGCTATCCGGGCCGGTCCAGTTCTCCCAGAAGTTCCCGCCCTGGGGAAGGGCCAGGTTAAACACATTTCCATCGCACCCGGCATCCACGCGGGCATGGGCCGTATTGGCGTAGAAGTTGTTCCCGTACACGGTGTTGAAGTCGCTCCCCGCCGACGGGCTTTGAGAATCGTTGTTGGTGATCAGGCAGCCAGTGACGTTGTTCGAAAACGTATTCTCATACACCGTATTGTTGTAGGAGCTGTCCTTGATTACGCACCCGCCGAACCACGCGTACCCCGCGCCACTCAACGCATTCCCCCGCACCGTGTTGTGGTGAGAGCTGGACTCGATGAAGCAGCCGGCATAGTTGCCGTCAACCGTGTTAGCGGCAAAGGTGTTGTACGCGCAGGACCACCGGAAGAAGCAGCCGTAACCCCCAATGGCTGGGTCCAGGTTTACCAGCGCATTCTTTTCAACGGTAATATTGCTGCTGCCGGAATGCATGTAAATCTGGAGCAGGTTGTTGGTGAGAACGTTGTTCGTCAGTGTCGAATTCGAGCAGCCATTGATCCGGACACCGTAGTACGTGTCGGTAGCAATGACATTTCGGATCGTAACCCCCGTCTTTCCGGCCACGTAGATTCCGGAGGACAGATTCGGGCGCGGCGGCGAAAGGAACACCCGGTGCCCCGCACCGTCCAGCGTCATGTTGCTCGCATCAATCTGGATCGTTTCCGCAACGTCTCTTGTCAATGTATAGACCCGGGTTGCCGGATCCCACACCCCGATCGCCGTGTCGGTGGGCACAGAACGCGTATTGTGATACGTTTGCAGCATGACCAGGTGCGATCGGGTCAGGTCCTGCGTGTACGCCAGTGCGCCCGCCCCATCGGTGGCCAGCTCCACAAGGTTGTGATAGTCGTCCTCGTACTTGTAATACGTGGTATTCGGCGTAAGACCGGCAAGCGTAATATCCGCAGATGCCGCGCCCTCCGCCGCCGCAATCACAAAGTTCAAGGCGCCCGGCAGGGCATCCAGGCTCACCTGGATGGCCTCCGTGCTGTCCAAGGTGACATTCAATTCCGCGCCATTCGTCACTTCAACGTGCGTGCCGATTCCCTCCACACTACTCGGCAGGCCAATCCCTCCTTCGCCTTGCGCGAACGCCGAGACGGCGCCCGCCAGGAAAAACACCGCCAGCACGGCGGCTATCAGCGCAAACGGTCTCCTCATGGCAATACCCTCCCTTCATCTATGGTTATAGGTTCACTACCCGTTATACACGGCCCGCCTTCAGGACACACTTCCCCCCTGGCGAGGCCCCTAATCTCGCGCCCTTTTCTATTCACAGTATAACATGACAATCCCAAGATGTAAAGACTCCAAACTGCCTCCAAACAGCTCGAGTCCGGAACTTGGCTCCTGTGCGCGCAAACACCCGAAAAGAACCCCAATACCCAACCCGACAAGGAATCCCAGTACCTGTCCCTCCCGAAAACTCGTACTTATTGCCAGTCAACGACTTACAACAGTTGCCGTAGTCTGAGGAACGTTCCAGATTCCTTGCCGATCTACCGGCCTTCTTCAGTTGTTGGGCGCTGGCGCGCATACACTTTGGACGAGTGCCACGATAAACGCATGGCCCGAGCATCCACGTCATCCATCCACATCTTCCGGGTCCAGTGGTCGTGAGCCTTCGCACACCGGACAGAGGCCGTTGAGCAGTTGGCGAACGTCTGCTGTGCCCGCCGAACCGTCCGCACCGACGACAGGCCAATTCCGAGAAGCGATTCCTACGGTGCAGTCAAAGCACAAAGTAGGTTTTGACGTCTGTCGCGCCGACTCACTCACGCTCACATTCTAACCCGTTGCCCATCAAATACTTGCGAAGCGGATCTCATACACTTCCCAATCGAAGATCTCGACCAAAAAGTTGGCATTGTCGCCACAACTTAAGCAGGTTGTGCCCGCCGGCGGCAGCGACAGTCATCGCGCGTTTCACGTGGGCCTGGCCCTTCACGTCCGTGAGATCAGGAACCTTGCGCCGTCCGGTTTCGTAAATGGCGCGCACGTCCGTAACGTACGGCGGGATATCCAACGCGCCCAACATGAACGAAGCCGCCTCGTTGAGATTCCGCACAGGGATGACTTCGACGCCCTCAACGACGCCCGCTTCAGGGGCGTTCTCCACAGGCAACAGGATTCCACGAAGATGCTGCTGCCGAGCGCCGATGGCAAGCGAAAGGGCGCCTGCTACAGGACGGATCGAGCCATCGAGAGCCAGTTCCCCGGCCGCAGCGTACTCCACCAGGCGCATGCCGGAGAGTTGTTCGCTGGCCACCAGGAGGCCGAGCCCGATGGGAAGGTCCAAGGCGCTGCCTTCCTTACGCACATCGGCGGGGGCGAGGTTGATGATGACGACGCCGCGCGGGAAACGGAATCCCGAGTTGCGCAACGCCGAGCTTACGCGGTCGCGGCTCTCTTTCACGGCGGCATCGGGCAACCCGACAATGTTGACGACGTTCAAGCCTGGGTGGTTGTCCACCTCCACGGCCAGTGGGAACGGATCGATCCCCAGCACCGCGCCTGAATGCACCCGAGCCAGCATTGCACTAAACGCCCCTGATCAATTGAGTTGTGGACATGGCGTGCATGATAGATGCATCAGGTGTGGGGGTCAAGCAGCCGAAATCGCTGCTGCCCGAATCTGCGTACGATCTCGCCGCTGCAAGCCCGGTGTGCCGTTCAGGAGAACAGGCCCGAGAAGATGACGATGAGCGTGAAGACGATGGCGGCGAATATCCCCCACCACAGGGTAACGCTCGTGTACCAGTGGTTGCCAAGCCCGCCGAGTATGTTGACCTTGGTCCAGTTGATCGTCATGTCGTCGTTGACCTGTTCCGGGCGGGGCGGAGGCGTCAGCAGGCTGACAATCGAGCAGACGATCACACAGTACACCCAGTTGAAGATGGCCTGATTGCCGAACGGCTCGACGACCGCGATGTGGCCGGGAACAAACTCCACATAGATCTTCATCAGGATACCGAAGAGGAAGCCCGTCACGACGGCGACCGCGGCGCCGTGGCCGTTGATGCGCTTAGACAAGATCCCCAGTAGGAACACGGCGGCAAATGGGGGAGCGAAAAACGCATACAACTCCTGGATGTACACGAAGAGGCCGCTGCCCAGTTTTCCGATGAAGCATCCCAGGACAATGGAAATCACCAGGAATGCGACCGTTGCCCATATGCCGAAGTTCACATAGTGTTTGTCAGGGGCGTTCTTATTGATCAACCGCTTGTAGATGTCCAGGGTGAGAATGGTCGAGGTCGAGTTGAGGACGGCGTTGACCGTCGACTGCACGGACCCGAAAAGGGCCGCCAGGAGCAGACCGCGAAGTCCCACGGGCACAAGCGAGTGCAGCAGGGTGATGTAGCCTTTGTCGGACTCGGGGCGGACGTCTTTCCACGGGAGCATCAGGATATCGGGATTCTTGGCGAACAGGATCAACCCGGGTAGGACCACGATCAGCGGCATCACAATCTTGATGTACCCCGCGCAGACAATCCCCATCCGGGCGTGGTATATGTTCTTGGCCGCGAACACGCGCTGGATCATGAACTGGTTGATGACGTTGTACCAGATGCTGACTGCAACAAAGCCGAACACAATGCTGGGCCAGGGGGCGACAATGTGCGACGCTGGTTGGAAGATCGCCATGCGGTTGTACGTGTCCCGATGGACGATATTCTGGGCGACATGGCCGACCGCCTGCGCCCACGAGCCGTCCTTGGCGAAGTTGGCGTGCATCATGACCCGGAATCCCTCGACCAGCGAGTGGGATTCGCCGGAAAGCATGTAGAGCCCGAGGATGGGAACGAAAATGCCGCCGAGCAGCATCACGAGCATCGTGTAGAAATCGGTCCAGGCGACCGACGCCAGCCCGCCGTACGCGGCCCAGGAGCCCGCCACGATGCCCAACACCGCGATCGCGAAGTACAGGTTCCAACCGAACAGCGTATGCAGGGCCACGCCGCCGCCATACAAGACGGCGGCCAGGAAGGCGACGATGTTGCTGATTACTGTGACGATGGCGAAGAAGAGGCGCAGGAAATGGTTGAACCGTTTCTCCATGAACTCCGGGGCCGTGAACACGCGGGCACTGAGCAGGAACGGAATAAACACCCAAATGAGGATGCTGAAGGCCATGATGTTGCCCCATTCCCACTGGGCGATGCAGATGCCGTAGACGTAAGCGGCCGCCACCATGCCGATGAAGTGCTCGGTGCTGATGTTTGCGGCGACGTACGACGTCCCGATCACGTACCACGGAAGGCGCCGCCCCGCCAGAAAGTAGTCTTCCGACGCGTTTTTCTCCTTGCGCCCGACCCACCAGCCAATGAGGCAAAGAACCACAAAATACAGCCCAAACGCGAAGTAATCCCAAGACCCCATAGGAAATTTGCCGGTATCGCTCATACGCCTCCTGCTATTGCGCGCCTTTGCGCGCTGGCGAGGCCGACGGGGTCGCCTCCCAGGTCGTGGGCGATTTCGCAAAGCGTCTCCCAAAGGTAGATGGCGACGCTTGCCGAACACCAGAGGCGGAGCGCCGGCGGTCTCCACAGGAGCATGGAGTTCACACCGGCCACACGGGTCATCAAGAAGTTGCCGCGCTCTCTTGCGAGTTCCACCGCGCAGCATTGTTCCATAAGGGCCGTGATGGCGGCGCCGGCCGGACGAATGGAGCCTTCGGGTTCGCACACGAGCAAGCCGGCATCCTGGCGCTCAATGGGATAGCATCCGGCTTGGCCGTCCCCCAAGTTCGCCTTCAAGACAGGAACCGTAAGGTCCTCCGGACCATCTTCGATGAAGAACTCGTCGAATGGAAGGCGGACAATAAGGCCTGTGTCTCCCCGCAGGGCGCACCACGCGTAAATACTGCCCGGGACGGAGATTCCTTGTACCGCCAGCCACTCCGCCGCGCACGGGCCCGCCATCCCGAACTTGGGCAGCGCGCTCGCATCGCAAAGGCCCAGACCCCCAGCGTGCGCGGGTGCGTCCAACCGGCGCGGCGTGCGCATGCCGGCGACGGTCTCCCATTCCGGATTGAGCTTCTCGAACACGGGCTGCAGCGGGCTGTATCGCTCGTATGACGCCACGTCTATATCCTCTCACGCCGCGCGCGCAAGGCTTCCGCGCGGGGGCTGTCGCGCTTTCTATCGATAGAACGGTGTCTGTACAACCGTCGCTTTCACCATTTCGCCGCCATGGCTGCGGATATGGATCTCGGCGCCGGGCTGGACCTGGCTGGGCGCGACATACGCCAAGCCGATCACCTGCCGCAAACTCGGACTCCGGTAAATGCTCGTCACCCGGCCCGCGATGTCGCCGTTCGCTATCACGAGATGGTTTTCGGCGGGACAAGGGGTTGCAACCCCTTGTCCAATGAGGCGTATTCTCGAAATACGACCCGGGACGTTGTCTTCGCCGTCCTTGTTCAGGACGAAACCCACCAGGCGCCGCTCGATGGGTCTGCGGTTGAGAACGCGCAGACTACGCTGGCCGATGAAGTAGGGCTTATCCATCTTGAGCGCCCAGTCCATGCCGAGCTCGTAGGGATGGGTGAGGGCGTCGGTGTCCTGGCCGATGATGAAGTGTCCCATCTCGAGGCGCAGCAGGCGCTGGGCTTCCACGCCGCACGCGCCTATGTCGTGCGCCGCGCCCGCCCGCATCAGGGTATCCCAAACCACCGGGGCGCCGTCCGACGGAACATGGATCTCGCAACCTAGTTTGCTCACGAATCCGAGCCGCAGCACGCGCGCCGGCACGCCCGCGATCATCGTTTGGCGGACGCCCAAATGCGGAAAGCCCGCGCCGGTTGTGGCAATATCGGCCACCGACGCGAGCACGTCGCGGGACCGCGGACCCGCCAGGCTGATCGCGCCGTAGCTGGACGTCACGTCGGCAATCACGCAGTTGCATTGCCATGCCAAGGCATTGCGCCGCATTTCGCGATACACGGCCTCGACGCCGGTAGTAGTCGCGGTCACGTAGAAGCGGTCTTCCGCCAAGCGGGCGATTATACCGTCGTTTATGATCACGCCCGTGTCGTCGCACATCAGACCGTACCGGGCCGTTCCCACCTTCATCGACGCGTACGCGCCGGTATAGGTCCGTTCGAGAAACGCCGCGGCATCGGGCCCGTTTACTTCGAGTTTGCCCAGCGTTCCCACGTCGATGAGTCCGGCGTTTTGCCTGACGTGAAGGGACTCCACCGCGATGCACGCCTCTTCCGTATGTCCCTCGACCCGGTAATACTTCGGACGCAGCCAGGAACCCACGAATGTGAATTCGGCCCCGTGCCGCTCGTGCCACGCGTGAAGTGTCGTCCGCGAGTACGGCGTGAAAATCCGTCCCGCCAAATGGGAAAGCGGCACAGGCTGTGCATACGGCCGCGCCGTCGGCAGGCGGTGCAGCGCCAGGTCTTCGCAGCGCAGCCGAGCCAGAATGCGCAGCGCGTTGAGGTTCGAATGCTTGCCCTGACTCGGACCCATTCCGAACGTCGAGTACCGCTTCAGCAACTCGATGCTGTCGAACCCTTCCTGAAACGCCATCTCAATGTCTTTGACCTGCACGTCTTCATCCAGATCCACAAACGCATGGCCTTTCGGATGCGGGTAGATGGGATACGGGTGGCTGTGTGGAATCGCTGGACGTGCCGGCCGCGCCGTCTGAGGCGTTGGAAATAACCCCAACGCGGCGGCGGCTTCCTCTCCCGCCGCGGCCCCGTCGGCCATGCGCGCGGCCAGGTCAAACAGGCCGTTCACTTTCCCGGCCGCGTACACGGCGCTCGGGAGTTCCTCCGGAACAAACTGGTTCAGGGCCGCTTCGTATCGCATCCGGCCGCCCGCCTGGCGCAGAAGGCCATCCGCCGGCGCATACCCGACGCCCATCACAATGCCGTCGCAGGCCACGCATTCCGCGCGCGCAAGGCTTCCGCGCGGGCCCGCCGTCTCCGGGCGCGGCACGCCGTGGCCATCCAGGGCGCAGATCGCCGCCGCAGCCACACCTCGGTTTCCCCAGAGCGGGATCGCCTCGTAGATACACGTGCCGGTGCGGACAGGGATTCCGGCATCGGCCACGGCGCCGGCTACGGCGGAACTCTCGCCCTCGGGCCGCGGATCGGCCACGGCGCGAACGGCAACGCCCGCGTGGTGGAGATCCAACGCAGTTTCGTACGCTTCCGGATTGGCCGCGAGGATCACGGCGGTCCGGAACGGCCGCACGGCGTACAGGTGGAGCAGGCGTTGCGCGGCCCCGGCCAGCATGACGCCGGGCAGGTCGTTGTTCCGAAACACGGCCGGTTGCTCGTGGCAGCCGCACGCGTAAACGACCGTCCGCGCCCGAACCTTCGTCATGGCCTGGTCATCGACAAGAGCGACCCAGTTGTCGGCGTCGTGACTCACCGCCACGGTCGAGACGCGGCACGTGATCGAGGGCAGCGCAGCCACTTGTTCTTTCAGGCCGTTGAGTGGGGACTCCGCGCCCCCGCCGCACCTATACTGGAGGCTGCCTCCAAGATACGGGTTCTCGTCCACCAACAATACTTCGGCGCCGTGCCGTGCCGCCGCTATGGCGGACGAAAGACCGGAAGGGCCGCCGCCTACCACGAGGACGTCACAAAACGCGCAGCGCTTCGGGGTATGTTTGATAGGCAGGGCGGCGTTGATGCGTCCCAGGCCACCCAACCCCCGAAGGACCTTCTCGTAAAGGGGAAAGAGCCATTTCGGCGTATGAAACGCCTTGTAGTAGAAACCGACCGGCGTCAACGCCCCAAAGTGGCCCAGAATGCGGAGCGCGTCGTTGCGGACCCCGCCGACGGTATTCACCGCCCGCAGGTCCATCCCATCTCGAAGAGCGAGATGGTCGCCGCGAACGTTGGTCGAGGCTGCGTCTTCAACAAGAACGTTGGCGTCGATCCCCGATAAACCCCAGATGCCGCGCGGGCGATGGTACTTGAAGCTGCGGCCCAACACGCGCACGCCATTCGCCCATAACGCCGTACTCAAGGTGTCGCCCGCATAGCCCGTGTAGGTCTCCCCCTCGAAGCGGAACGTTATCCGCCTTTGGCGGTCCAGCCACCGGCCGTAGGGCTCGGGCAAGCGGCCAACGCCGTTTCCAGGGTCATCCACGGTCCGTCATCTCCTCATACGGATAGGCGCGAATGAACTCGTCGCGGAGCGTGTCGCGCTCGGCGATGAACCAGACACCGCTCGGAACGTGACACCACCATTCCCGTTGCACGCCTGGCGCACCTGCGCGGTCGAACACATAGTCGGCCCATTCAACGTCGGTACAGGCATCCGGGTCCGGACGGCTTCGCAGCTCGCCGCCGTACTGGAACTCCTGCAAGGGCCGAAGGCCGTTTATGGGACAACGAAGCTGTTTCATGGGCTAATGTCCTACGGAGGCCGCGCCTTTCTCTCCCACTTGTCGAAAGTCTCGATAGCGGGACAGCGCAAATGGTTCGATCAGCGGGTGGGGCTCGTCATTCGCAATCGTGTGGGCCATGGTCTTGCCGCATACCGGTGTTGCCTTGAAGCCCCACGTGCCCCATCCCGCATCAAGATAGAATCCCTCGATGGGCGTCTTGCCCATGATCGGGGAGAAGTCTGGCGTCATATCGCAGAGACCGGCCCACTGCCGCATCACATTCACGCCCGACAGGAACGGGAAGAGTTCGAGCAGGTGCGCGGCCATTCCCTCCATAAAGGTCACCGTGGTGCGCGTCGAATGGACATCGTACGGGTCGATCGCCGCGCCCATGACCAGTTCGCCCCGGTCGGATTGGCTCACGTACATGTGCAATGCCGATGAGACGATTATGGTGTTCAGCCATGGTTTCAACGGTTCCGTCACGCACGCCTGCAAAGGCCGTATCGTCAGAGGCGTCGAGATGCCCGCCATCCGCGCGACGCGCGGCGTAAAGCCCGCCACCGCCGACAGGACGCGGCGCGTTTCGATCTCTCCCCGGTTGGTTTCCACGCCGGCGATGCGCCCGTTCTCGATGCGAAGGCCCGTCACCTCCGTCTCCTGGTGAAGCTCGGCCCCACGCCGGTCCGCGCCGCGCGCGTATCCCCACGCCACCGCGTCGTGGCGGCAGATGGCCCCCGGCGGATGATAGAGTGCGCCCACCACCGGCAGATTGTGCCCACAGTTCAGGTCGATCTCGGGACACTTCTCCTTGATGAACCGCCGGTCCACGACCTCGCTGCGGACACCGAAGTGTTTATTCACCTCGGCCCGCCAGCGCATCGTCCGCATGCCGCTGTCCGAGTGGGCCAGCGTGAAATGGCCGCGCGGAGAGTACAGCAGGTTCAGATCCAGGTCCGCGGATAGGTCCTGATACAACCGGACGCTCTCGTCGTAGAACTTGACCCCTTCCGGTGTAAGGTAGTTGGCGCGGATAATGGCAGTGTTGCGTCCGGTGCCGCCGGCGCCCAGGTGGTTCTTTTCCAGGACCGCGACGTTCGTGATCCCATGGTCGCGCGCGAGATAGTAGGCCGTCGCCAGACCATGGCCGCCCCCGCCGATAATGACGACATCGTAAGACTTCCGCAACTTCTCCGGTCTGCGGAACAGGCGTGTCGGGGAGGTCTTGCACAGCGCAAGCTTCAGCAGACGGTACGGCATCAGGTTGCCCCCTGGCCGTCGAGGGCGGCGGTCTTGGGGGCGCGCAGCCCGCGCGCGCAAGGCTTCCGCGCGAGCCCGCCGACCAACTGCAACAGGCGTTTGGCGCTTTCCGGCGCTTCTATGTTCATGACGGCGTCGATCACGTCGTCGGTGCGTTCTTCCAGTGTGGCTTCGGCGAGTTGGCGGAACTTGCCAAGGATCTCATCGTCGGAGAGCGGAATATGGGCGTCGCCCCGGGCGGCGGTAAGCTCACTCCTTATGGTTTCGCCGTTTCTCAAGCGGATTTCAACCCAGCCCAGGGCTTCGGCCGGAAACCGATCCTGGATGTCCGGCTCGGAAACCGCCTCCATCCTCGCTATCAGTTCAAGGAGAAGAGGGTCGCGGACCGCCTCGTCGCTCACGTGGGCGGGGCCTACATCGCCATAGGCGAGCATGGCCGCCATCGGCCAGAATAAATGGTACTGCGCTTCTTCGGTGTTTCGGGGCGCGGTCTGCTGAAGCAGCGTCGCCTCGCGAAACGTATGAAGCAGAATGCGATCCACGTCCGCCAGGGTCAACCGGCGTTCCCGCCGCAATGCCGCCAAGGCATCGACGCCCTGCTGCGCCCAACGGCAACAAGAGTACGGCTTGAAGTACAGGTCCAGGACCCGCCACCTCTCGCCGAGATCGCGCATCAAATCGGCGTTGGACGGATCCGAGAACAGGCTCGGGTTGCCCGTGAAACCGCGCGCGGCCAGGTAGGCGGCGCAGGCGCCGGCATACGCGCCCCAGCCTATGCCGTCTTTGGTCATGGCCGGCGTGCCCAGACAGCGCTCAATAGATGAGAGTGCGGCGTGGTATTCCGCGAGTCCCAGGGCGTTGTCGAGCTGCCGCTCCGTCAGGCCAAGAACCCGGCCAACGCAGGCCGCCGTGCCGAGCGGGCCCCATGACCCCGAGGCATGAAAGCGGTCATAGTAACGGTGGGTTGCCACACCCGCCCGCGTCGCCAGCTCGTAGCCCGCGGCCACGGCCGGCAGCAGGTCGCATACCCCGCGATCTTCGCACGCCGCGATGACGGGCGCAATAATAAAAGCGCCGGGATGGCCTTTACAGGGACGATATCCGTCGTCGATATCGAGCGCATTCGCCGCAACCACGTTCGCGAGCACGGCCCCGGGAACGGTTAACCGCGCACCTGTGGCAAACACTGTCGCGGGACCCGCTGTTGCCATCTCCTGGGCAAACGCGGCCGCAATCCGGGCCGTCCGCGTTTCCCTACCCCCGAGGGCGGCGCCGAGACCGTCCAAGATACAACGTTTCAGTTGGCTGCGGACTTCCTCGGGCAAGTCCTCCCGCCGTAAGGAAAGCACCCACGCAGTCCCCGCGCGGAAGCCTTGCGCGGGCGGGGTGCTATCATGCACCGGCCTTGCGGCCGCGCCAGCTACCATCCCGACATCCCTCCGTTCCCTTCGACCCGTCCGGACGTGCAGGTTCACCGCGCGCGCGGAAGCCTTGCGCGGGCGAGGTTGACACACGTCCCACGGATAATTATTCTACCAAACACAAACGAACATTATCAAACATACCCGATACCGTAAGGAGTCGACATGGAAACCTGCTGGATCCCGGACCGGCAACTCCGCGAGGCCCTCCGGCGAAACGAAGCGTACTGGGACGGCGAACTCGAGGACTATCCTCTCATGTGGGTCAGCGCCCCGGACGCCAAACCAGGTCCCTCGCTGCCGGAACCGGCGGACGAGACTGAAATGTGGACCAATGTCGACTACGCGATCACGGCGGGCGAGTATCAACTGGCGCGCACGCACTACGCAGGCGACGCACTTCCCTTCTACAATCCGTGGCTTGGTCCCGACCAGTTTGCAGGGTGGCTGGGGGCGAAGCTCACGCTTCGACCCCGGGACTACACCTCATGGGCGACCCCGTTCGTGTCGGACTGGGAACGGCGCGGCGAACTGACCATACACCCCGAGAACACATGGTGGAAACTCTATCGATCCCTGCTCGAAGAGTCCGTCCGGGCGGGCAAGGGAAAATGGGTGACCACTTTTCCCGACCTCCACGCCGGTATCGACGCCTTGAGCGCCATACGCGGGCCCGAGAATCTGTTGGTCGACATGCTGGCGAACCCCGAGCCGGTACATCGGGCGATGAACCGGATGACGCCGTTGTGGAAATGGGTAGTGGACGAGGTCTGGAACATCCTGAAGACATCCGGCCAGGGCACGACGAATTGGACCGGGGGATGGAGCGAGAAGCGATTCGTTTGTATCGGCCACAACGACTTCACGTGCATGATCGGCCCGGAGATGTTCGACGCGTTTTGCTTGCGGGACACGCTGGAATGTGTGAACTACGTGGACCACGCCTTGTACCACCTCGACGGTCCAGGTGCGTTGCGTCACTTGCCCCGCTTGCTCGAGATGGAACGTCTTCACACCGTCCAATGGGTCCACGGCAACGGCCAACCCCCGCATTCGCACTGGCTCGACATCTTGAAACGCATACAGCAAGCGGGAAAGGCGGTTCAGATCTGGTACAACCTCCATTACACGACCCACGTGGTCAATGTGTTTGACGAAATCGAGACGGTCTGCGCCGCGCTGAACCCGACACGGCTGTTTATTGGGGTCGAGGTGTCCACGGCGGAACAGGCCGACGCTGTCGTGGAACATGCCCAGCGCGTCTGCCGGGCCGCGCGAGCCTAGGACGCGCGCGGCATCGGCGCCAACTCGAGGGCTTGGAGGATGGCCTCGCGGCCATCGCAGCCCGTAAGTTTCACCTCGATAATGCCATTCCGGGGCTTGATGTTCTCAAAGGTTCGTTCGAGTGCCTTGAATCGGCCGCCGGCGGCCTCTGCCACGTCCAAGGCGGTGACAACGCGTTCTTTGTTGATGTCGACGTTGAGCACGTGCCGCACCCAGCCCTTGTCTTTGTCCTGCTCGAGAAACGGATGCAGCGGCGTCGATGCGAACATCAGTTTCAAGGAGTATGCGCCGGGGCCAACGGTGAGATTCACCCAGAATTCCCTTCCGTGAGCGCCGTACCGGAACAACTCCTCGTCAGGCGTGTTGCCGATGTACATCGTCCGCCGTTCCGTCCACAGGGCTTCTGCGACGGAGTCTTTGCCGTACCCGGCCCGAATGATAAACTCCGTACCGGGCCGCCAAGCATTTCCGTGCGAGTCAACGTAGTCCTTTCGTCCCATGTAACCGAAGATCATCCGCTGTGGCCCCGTCGGACCTCCGCCCGCGCCGAAGCTGGGCTCGGACGTTGCCGCCGAATACTGGACACTGTCAATACAGACCGTCTTTCCCGACGAAATGGGATTCCCCGCGCCGCGCGCAACGATCTCCAGTACATGGCTGCCGCTGACCAACCCGCTGTGTGAGTAGACAGTCTGCTTGTCCCGCGCGGTGGGACACCAGAAATCGATGAGCGTTTTCTGTTGGACGCCGTCCAGAAACACATCGGCGATCCCGCCCTTGCCGTCTACGCGCCCCACGACGCGCACTTGGTTGCCGTCAAACGGCACACGCAGGCGCGCGCCCGCGCCGGCCGTTTCCAGCAGTGAACCGCCAGACGCGTTCCCGTCCTCTTTCACTTCCCAGGCATTCCCGTGCTCGATCTCCGCAGCGCGGATCGACTCCTGCGCATCATTGCCCAGCACCGTGACCCGCGTCTCGGCATCGTGCCGGACCTTCACGATATAATCGCCGCATGGGAGCGCCTGCGTGGCGAAACCGTTCCCGTCGAGGACAGGCAGTTCATCGAGCGGCTTGTTTCCGGCGAGAATCCGCGTGGGGAGGAAGGCCAGGCGCAACACGTCCACCGTCTCCGGTGGGGCGTCGAAGGCCGTATACTCGATCCGGCCCTTTTCATAGACCACCCAATTCACCACCGACGTGGTGCTCATGACGTGATTCTCGCGGGCCGGGCCGAACACTTCCGGCGTCCATTTCATGGCCTCGAGAACCTGGCACAGCGGCCAGGGATGCGCAAGGTTCGACCACTCGCCCGTGGCCACTTGCTGGCCGAGCAGGCCGTCTTTGACGACGCCGTTCTCGTCGGCATCGTAGGTCGCCATGATTATCATGCGCCGTCCGATCTCGCGCATGCGGTCATCCCCAGCGTAGAACGCGTAGCGCAGGATGGTGGGCGATGCCGTGTACTGATTGTACGACAGCGACGTGCCGCAGCAGGTGCATGACTCCGGGAACGCCCATGCGCCGCTGTACGTGTCGCCCATCGAGTTGGGATCCACACCGTTGCGGCTGAAGACCAGCGTGAGCATGTTGCGCAGGTCGTTCTTCCAGTTTGGGAATGCGTCGCGATGTTTGAGCATGTAGTCGGCGCACATCGACACGATGCCGCACATGACGGGGTTGTCCCAGTCCCAGTACTGCCGGCCCCAGACTTCGTTCGCCTGCCAGCGCGGCAACAGATTATCGCGGAGGTATGTACGCCCGGCGTCGCGCGCGCGGAGGATGGCGTTGTCTGTGCCGGCATATCCCGTGGCGATCACTTCGTCGAGGAACTCGAGGATCATGGTGACGCTGCCCGTGAGCTTGTCGGACCAATCAACTACGGAGGGATCGACGTAGCGGTTCCACGGCGAGAACTCGGGATCGAAGTTGCACTTCTCGGCGAAGACGTCGGCCCAATGTTTAACGGCTTCAAGGTAGCGCTCGTTGCCCGTCAGCTTGTATGCCGTGAGCACGTCTTCGCCCAGCCGCGCGCACAGGTCGAGCTGTATGCGGCCCGTTGGATCGCATACGCCGTAGACCTTGCCCTTGGTCGGCGTGCTTATCGGGAAACGCGGCCAGGAATGATCCGCGGCGGTCTGCGCGTAGTCCAGCAAGTAGTCGACTGTTCGGGTGATGTAGAGGAACGCGATGGGGTCGCCGCAGTACCGGTAGTAGTCCGCGAGACCCTTAATGGTGCTCCAGGCGCGCTGACTCAGGTCTCCGCACATCCAGTCGGTCGTGGGCGGGATCTGGATCTCGCCGTCATCCGTGATCCGCCAATGCGAGTTGTACACAAAATCCGGTGCGGCCATGACGGCTTTGTCAGTAAGGACCCACGGGTAACGCTTGCACACGTCGATGGCGATTCGAAGCCGCTCATCCAACGGGCCGTTCTGTCCCTTGTGCCACGGGGCAATCACGCCGTCGGCATCTTCCTGCCGGGGATGGGCGTAGTAGGCCTCGAGTTCCGATGCGGCCCAGCTTGCCGTCGCGAAAACACATATCAGCGCCACAAGGAATATCATCATGACTAGAACCTTCCGTCGTCCCATTTCGCCTCCATTGACGAACCTGCACGGACTACGACTTGCGATCTGCTCCGTTGGCCGGATTGCTGGCCGACGCCTCATAGCGGATCGCGACATCGAGTTCGGAACCGGGCCCCGCGGGCACGTCGATGGTCAGATAGTCCGTCTTGGCCTCGTAGCGGGCCGTGATTTCTACGCCGCCCACATGGACCGATTGTACTCGCTGTGCCCAGCACCGTATAAATAACGTGCCTTGCCCGGGTTTCTCTCGCACAAGCCGGATATGCTGAGTGAGGGATGCCGCGTCGTACGTGTTGGCCGCCACGCGGAACACGGCGACCGGCGCAAGAACAAGCGGGGCCGTGCCCGTTACCATGGCAGACAAGGCCGCGGGGGCGGATGTTCCCGGGCGATACCATTCGGACGTGACGCGCGTGTCTTTCGTGCATCGCACGTAATAGTCGTAGAGGGTGCGAATGTCCTCGTGGAACAGCAGCGCGCGGACGACGAGATGGGCCATGGCATAGTCGCTGCCGTAGTACCACTTGTCCGCAACGCACATCACATTCCCGTCAAACCACGCGGGGTGCAACGCCGGCACGACCTCATATATCCAAGAACGCATTCGCAGTTCATCCAGGCCCGTATCATGAAGGAACATCAGATTGCTCAAGTTGTAGAGATAGAAAGCGTGGGTGGTCTGAAAGAACTCCTCAGGATGCGAGACGTTGCAGGTGTGCGTTTCGCACCAACTGATGTCCGGCGCGAAACGAAGCTCCGCCTTGTCGGGCCTGATTCGCCGGCTCTGCACGGTGACGTAGTCGTGGCCGGCCGCCCACTGCGGCGCAAACCACGTGGCATACAGGCTCATCATCTGTTTCGAGGAACGCAGGCACGCGTCGTTCCACGTGGTCTCATCGCCGGCCATTCGCGCCATCCGGGCCATCGCCAGCATGCCTTCGCCTGCGATGCGGCTGCCGTCGGAATTCGCGCCGCCGCCCTCGGCCATGGTGAACGTCGAGCCCGTGGCCCAATCGAACACGATCCCGTAGTAGCGGTACAGTCCGCGGATGCGGTCCCAATGCGCGCGCAGGAATTCGGCGTCGTTGCAGTAGTAGGCGTAGTTCCAGAAGCCCTGGAGCATGTAGCCGATTTCCCACTCCTTGTCGAAGCTGTCGTCCTTTGCCCAGAAGCCGTCGTCCATCAGATAGTACTGGCCGGTCAACGGCTCTTTCTCGACCTTGAGACTGCGGTCTTCGAGAGCGCTCTCGGCGACCTCGCGGCAATACTCTGTGCGTCGCGGATCCGGATCTATCTGAAGATATGCAGGAGCGAAGTATCTTACCTTGATGAGGTTGCCGCTGACGTTTCCCGTGAGACGGGCCTTGGCCGCGTCCTCAGGAATTTCCTCTCGAATCTGTGCCGCGAGTTCCTTGAGGACGGAATCCGCCGCGGCCTCGTTCATTATACGCGACGGAAGCAGGACGTGTGTAACGCCTCGCGGCAATGGGAGCGTGTATTCAATCGAGTCGCCCCGTGCGATGAAGGCTGGGCCGTAGAAAGTATTACACTGGCCATCAAGAAGCTCCTCTTTCACCGACACCGTGTATCCGTTCTTGCGCGCAAGCGCGGCGGCGGGCGGCAGCATCATGAACGGTTCCGGGCGTGTGTTCCATTCGCTGCGCAGTTCGAGGTAACGCACGCGATTTCGGATCGTGACCGTGCCGGCGGCTTCGTCAACCTCGCCCGTTTCTTCCACGCCGACCGGAAATGCCTCGAGGCGCGCGGACCACAACCGGCACTGCTCGACGACGGCGTCAGGCAGCCCCTTCTCCGCCCACTCTCCCGTCTCCGCATACGGAACTTGCCGTATCCCGAACAAGGGCATCACGGCAACCGCACCCGCGCCTTGTGGAAACTCCGAACTCAAATCCAAGCCGGCTCCCGCGGCCCGCGTGATTCGGATTGCGGACGGTTTCCGTTCCAACACGATGAGTATCGGGACGTCAAACGCGCGCGCGCCTCCGCCCGTGTGCCATAACAGCAGCCACGGGGCATCCGGCGCGGACAGAGAGGAGTTCGCTTCGAGTTGGCGCGTGCAAGGCCGGTGCACGATTGCACCGCTGCTGCAGCCGCCGTCGGACTCGAACGACAGCCATCCCACGCCGTTTTCCTTCGGGTCTTCCCATGAAAGCTCGCACAATTCCGTTCGGTACAGCACGCCGGGGCACGCGCGGGAGAGGTATACTTCGAAAGGTATGGTGTCGCCATGTTGCCTGAAATCGCGCGTGTACCGGATGCACGACCAGTCCAACAGGTCGGTGCGCAGCAGCCCGGTTGCCTCACCGGCCGGCCTCATGGCGCCGAGGTTGTGACCGCCGCCGTCGGGGCCGAAGCAGTCCCAGAACAAGACGTGCTTGGGCAGAGGCTCCGAAAGCTTCCCGGCATCGGTCGCGAACGTACAGCCGCCGTTGACGACGGGATCGCTCAGGCGATACGAGTGCACTTGCCGCTGAAGATATCCGCCGAATACCCCAACACTGCGCGCGGGCTTGTCGAACGTCAGCTCCCCGAGGGACTGCATGGCGTAACGCGGATAGACCACGTCGCGCGGCCGGTCCTGCAACACACCGGCCTTCGGCGGATTGCCGCCGGCATAAAGCGTCGCCGCGAACACCTTGAGATAGTCGCTGTAGGGAAGCTTGAGGGCGCGCAGCGGGCGCGCGGGGTCTACTCGGACCGATTGAATGTACAGTTTCGGTTTTCGCTTCTCGATGTTGTCCTCGTAGTACGTGAAAGGAAACTCGAGCGCGGTCTGGTCGCCACGCGTCGGGCCGACGGTCCAGTCGCTGACCTCCAACATGACTCGGCTCGCGGTCCCGTCCGTGTACAGGAGTGTCACGTCACCCTGTTGCGGGCCGAACTTGCCCGTGACGAGGAAATAGAGGGCCGAATATCCGCGTTCCGGCCAGCTTTTCAACTCCTGACCGTTGCAGCGAATGTGATTGTAAAGCCCGTCCGCCACATCCGGCATGCGAAACGGGATGCCGCGGTAGACGGCTTGGCGATCATGCGGAAAAGACTCCGCGGGCAGCGTCCGATGTTGCCATTCGCCGGTATGGAAATCGCCGTCCATCGGATTCGTCTTGAATGCAACGCCGTCCGAGTCGTACACAGGCCCTAGGTCCAGCAACGTGAATTCACCCTGTTCGACGGCAGTGATCGGCTGTGCGGCGCTCAAGATGCGCGGCGCGCTCAGCCAGAGAGATCCCTTTCGCGGCGAGGCCGTATCTGCGTTCTGAAGCTGAAACGACAGGCTCGCAATATGGCCCGCGTCGAACTGGCCGTCGATGCGTTCCCAAGGGATGATCTGCAGCCAATCGAACAGGATCCAGACGCGGTTCCACTGGGTGGCCCAGTTCCCGGAAGGGATGGGTATTGCATATCGCCACAATTCGCCATCATTCTCCCGGACAAAGAGGGTCAGGTGAACCGGCTGTGGCGCATCCATTCGCAGGCCCAGCTCGAGGCCCCACGGTGAAGGCGGAAGCGCTCCGGCCGGGATCTTTATCGGATCTACGTTGACGGCGTTGCCGTCTGCCGGGCGTTCTTGCCCGCCCGGCAACTCGAAATCGATGCGGAAACACGTGCCGCCAGGCGCGGCGTTGTCAGTTTCGATCTTGCCGGAGGCCTGCACGTCCTTATCAAGTGTGAGGACGGGGACTGGATTGCCGAGATCAATAACGCCGCCGCCTGTTGTCGCAGGCGGCGGCGTGTTCTCGGACACGGCTAGAGCTGCGTACGCCACGAGCAGAAACAGGACCAGCAGGGCCTGCAAGCGCGACAGGCGGTATACCGGCCGCATCTTGACGTCAACCCTAGGGCGCGCTTGCACGCCCGGGCATGCGCTCGTGCATGATGGCATCGCTCTCCTGCGTGCTGCCTCGTTTCCCTGCCGGGGGCGGAGGCGCCTACTCTCTCTCAACTATCGCGCGCTGCGCGCGACCAACGCGATCAGATAACCTCGAGATAGTCCTTGTCCGGCAGTGCCGGGAACGGTGCGGTCGGCAGCGTCTGATACCAGAAGCTTCTCCAGTTCCATTTCGTGCACCCCAATGAACGCGCGATCTTTCGGCGAACCCGCTCAGACTTTGTCCAATACCGGTTTCAGACTTTCTTTCCGCCAATCCTTCTGTTTCCAGCGGCCGCCCGTGAAATCAGGCATCTCGACGGGCGCGCTTCCGTTGTCCAGCGACTGGCGCGTGCAATGATAAAGTGAACTCCACGTGGCCGCGTCGTAGACGTCGATCCACGGCTCGCGGCCGGTCTTCAGCATCCGGACGAAGTCGTAGAGGACGAAGTAGTCGCCGCCCCAGTGTCCGGTCTTGGCGGCCGGTTCGCCCCATTTCTTGAACCACGGGTGCTGATACTCTTCGCGGTATGCATCGGGCGATTCCCATCGGTCGTCCTTTGTACGGCCCTCGACGAACATCCCGGAGCGCGTGTCCCAGCACCCCTTGGTTCCCTGCGCGAGATAGTAGATCGACATGGGCCGGGGCGAGTGGACATCCAGGTCGACGCGGATCACGCGGCCCTCGGCCGTATGGATGAGCGTCGAGACCATCTCACCGAGCTTGAAGTCGACCTTGGCGGGTTCGCTGTTTTCGCCGAATTTCTTCACGGCGTACTCGTGCATCGTGCGGGGGCGCGTCATCATGCACGTGAGCCGCTCCATCCGGTCGCCGTCGTTCAGGCCCATCCACTTGGCGACCGGTCCGAGCGCGTGTGTGGCGTAGCTGTTGCCGTAATTGTCGCGGACGGAACGTCCGCGCCAGGTTAGAGTGCCGTCGGGGTTGAAGCGCAGGTTGCGGCAGTCGTGAACGTAGGCACATTCGGCGTAATAGGGGAACCCGAATATGCTCTGGGCCATCATATTGGCGATCATCATGTTGTCGGGCGTGTAGGCGTAGTTTTCAAGCAGCATGTAGCGGCGGCCCGTCGCCTCCTTCGTACGCACGAGATCCCACAGTCCCTCGAGGTCCTCGCCCGCGGTGACCTCCGAGCCGACGTGTTTCCCGGCTTTCATGGCGTCGACCGACATCGGGATGTGCCACTCGATGGGCGTGCAAATCATCACACCGTCGAGGTCGTCGCGTTCGAGCATCTTGCGGTAAGCGTGTTCGTCGCCCGTGTAGGGCTCGGGCCTTTTCCCCGTGACGTCCTTGACGATGTTGCAGGCATTGTCGAGGCGTCCCTTGTCGATGTCGCAAAGGGCGGTCACCTCGACGTCCGGAAATTGGAGGATTCCGCTGACAAGTTCGGTGCCTCGGGCGCCGGTCCCGATATTGCCTACGCGAATCTTCTTTCCCACTGTGCCCTCCTTTCCCTCAGAGGCACGGGCCGTGCCGCTTCCCACGCCTAAGAGAGCCATGGCTGCTGCTCCCTTCACGAACGTGCGCCGATCAAGTTTCATGATAGATCCTCCTACGCCAGTGGACAAAGCAGGCGTGCGATGGTGCACCGGCAGTGCAGGGGTGCGATGGTGCACCGGCCTTGTAAACACGATCAGATAACTTCGAGATAGTCCTTGTCCGGCAGTGTCGGGAACGGCGCGGTCGGCAGCGTCTGATACCAGAACGCGACCGAGGCGATATCGTCCTGCAGCGCGAGAAAGCGCTTGCACTTGTAGCGCCATCCCAGAGCCTGCATCGTGACCTTCAGATCCTCATCGAACCGGATCGGGTCGGACACGTGCCACCGGTACAGGCCGAACCGCTGTTGCGACGTATACAAGCCGTCGGGCCGGATCACCTGGTGCATGCCGACGTAGGGAGTCGTGAACTCCTGGTATCGGCCGTTGTTCTCGAAGCAGTACGAGCCGCAGAAGTAGTCTTCCGTGCCCGTGCCGCAGATCGTGGGAAAGTCCTTGTCGCCGTCCATGAAGAACTTGATCTCGCCTTCGCCCCACCAACCGTTGTTGTTGACGCCCCAGGCCATGTAAGTGCCGACGTACTGGCCCCAGCCCTTGACGCCGTCGAGGATGGTATGCACTTCCTTGTACGGCAGCGGATTGGACCGGCGGAATTGTGCGTGGAAGTAGGCCGCGTCTGCAGGTGTCTCGGTCAGCACATAGTTGACCTGATAGAACAGGCACGCCCAGTCGTCGTGCAGGTTCTCGATCGTGATCCGGCAGTGCTTCCTGAACGGCATCTCCCAGTAGCAGTTGAAGCCGCTCTTTGGGTTTATGCATACAGCCAGGGACGAGAGCTGGTCGAAGCGCTCCCATCCCGAGCAGAAGAAATCGCCCAGCGGACACTCCACCGACGGCTGCTCTTGTTTGTCCCAGTAGATGCGGAGAATCAGGAAACGCCACGGGTTTACCGGGGTCATCCAGATCTGCTGAATCGCGCCGGGGCCCTCGATATTGGCGACCTCGTAGGTCTGCCCCGGGCCGATCGAAATGCAGGGCTTGCACTTCCACCCGATTCCCAGATCCTTGCTGGCAGGATTGTTCTCCGTCGGCGTCATGCCGCCCTTGCCCTTTTCACCGGCAACGTTCTCCGCGCTGATCGAGCGCGTCTTCGCACGGGATAACCGGCTCATATTGCCCATATCGCAACCTAATCCATTGAATGGCGCCATTTCGTGACCTCCGTGCCGCCGACGTCCTCGTCGGCTTAGATTCCCCAACCGACAGCGCCGCACCCGTGCGGCATCCCTACAATGTCAATCTATCATGAGCGATGCAAGCTATCAACATACCAGATTGCACATAACCTGTCAATTGGGAATCCCGCGGCCACGATTCGCACGCAGGAACACGCCAAACACGTTTCGTCATTCGTGCGGTCCCGTGGTCGGCGCGTCTACGGGCAAATAGGCGTGGTTTCTCCGGTACGCTCTCGAATCCTACATGTGGATTTCCGCCGCGTTGCTGCGCCGCCGTTGTAACGAGAGCGAGGGGAGAAGGGGAAGGGGAAGGGATGGCAGTGGCGCTTAACATGACAAACTGACATGACAATGTATTGACACTGGCCTGTGAACAGCGCTATAGTCGGACGCGGGAGGGTCTCGTACTATCGGAACAACTTCACGGAAAAAGCGGCGTTCGGGGAAAGACCATCCGAGCCTATTCGGCGTTCCGGTGTTCCCGCCCCGCCAAGGGTTCTCCCTGACCGGCCAGGTTCGCGAGATCCTGCTCGAGCAGATCCTGTCAGGCCGCTGGGAGGTGAGTGAACGGCTGCCTAGCGTGGCGGCGCTGGCGCGTCAGAGCGGCCTAAGCCGCTGGCCCGTACAGGAGGCGTTCGAGGCCTTGCGGCGGGAGGGGTTTCTGCGCCAGGCCGAGCGCTCGGGCACCTTCCTGGCGTCGGTGGGCCCGAAGGGCCTCAAGACGCGCGGGACCGTGGGCGTCGCCATGTTGCTGGCGGAGGATGAGCAGAGCTGGCGGACGATGCCCTATTCGGAATACCGCCTGTCCCGAGTGCTGACCGTGGCAAAGGAACGCCAGTACGCGGTCGACACCAGGTATCTGCGGGCCGAGGACGACTGGGCCTCATTGGACCGGGCCGGGGCCTTCTTTGGCGACGGCGTATTGGGCGTCATATCGCTCTACCCCTTTCCTCACCTGGCCCCCGGCGAACTGCCTCCGGACCGCCTGCCTTTTGTTCATCTGGGCGCTAATTCCGTCAACTGTATGCCTACGGTGGCCGGCGACAGCATTTCGGGGTTCTACCGGCTGACCCGTCGCGTCATCGAAGAGGGCCACAGGGAAATCGTTTGCCTGTGCGACCCCGCAGACTCGGACTGGGAGCACGAGGGCCGGCTGGTAGCCCATGAACGCGCGATGCGCGAGGCAGGGCTGAAGGTGAACCATGCCGCCTTCAAACACGGGCGTTCGCTGGCCGAAGGCGATCTAGCCGGATTGCGGGCGTACCTGGAAGAGTACCGCACGGCGACGTGCGTGATATGCATGTGGGGCATGGCATGCAGCCAACTCGTGGAGGTGGCGGGGATGATGGGTATCCGGGTGCCGGATCAACTCAGCATTACGGCCCACGGATTGTGCCGGATGAGCGGGCGTGCTTGCACGCCCGGGCGTTACGACGCGGTCATGACACACCTGGGCTACGACATGGACTCGCTTGTCAATACGTGTTTCGACCTGCTGATTGAACAGCGGAAAACACGAAGGACCCGTAAGACGCTTGTTCTTGAACTCCCATATATCTGTGAGGGCGCAAGCCTGAAGCCTCCGGCCCCCGCCAGGACGCGCCGTCCGGCACGATCGAGATAAGCCGCGCCATGGAAACACACGACGACCACAAAGGCGTCCCGCCAAAGTCTTCCTATGCGCGTGGATTCACGGTGCGTTCGTTTCTCGTCTCGCTCTTCGGCATCGTGACCTGTACCGCGCTGGTGCAGTTCTTCGAATGTGTCGAAGGCTCCGATGCCGGCTTTGGGGGACACGCCCTGGTCATACCGGCGCTATGGATCGTCATTGCCTTCATCCTCGCAAGCGGGCTGTGCTTTGCCCTTGCGCGTTTCCGGTTGCTTACGCGGGCGGAACTGCTAGTGACCCTCTTCGCGCTCTCCCTGGCCACTCCGCTCACCTCGAGTGGCTTCTGGACCATGATGATCGGCGCTATCGGGACCATCCCGAAGACGGCCGACTTTGAGACGTACGACGCATGGCCGCCCAAGCTCTGGCCGCACGGACCGAACCTCATCGAGAACGTGTTTCGCGAGGCGAACCGCTCTTCGCTCATTACGGAAGGGACCGTCGTGTGGCGGGAAATTGAATACGAAGAACGCCGCGCGGTCTCGATTCCGGTCCTCGAGAACGCCGGTCCGCAGGACCGGGCGTCGGTCCGCATACGCGTGCCGGTTGCCTCGAAAACCAACGCCGAAGGGATCGTGCCCGGTGAACCCTATCTACTCACGGTCCTCTTGAGGCCTGAGGACTTGGGGCCGGAGAGCGTGTACTTCTGCCGCGTGTATTACGACAAGGGGGATGCAGCCGCCTCCGGCTCGCGCGATACCCACTTTGCCCTCGAACCGTTCACCTCGCGCGCACCTGGTGAGCGCACCCTTCTGCATCGGACCGGCTTCACGCGCCGCGGGATGTACGGGCTCACGGTTTCAGAAACGGCGGGGTCGACCGCCCTGATCGAGTTTGGCCTGTCGGGCCGCGGACGTCTGGCGCTGGCTGATGCGGAACTGATGGACGTAGGCACGCTCGACAGCATCTATCGAGGCCGCCGGCTCATCAGCCATGCCGCGCTCGACCGGCTCGGCCAGATTCCCACGACGGAGCTGCTGGTCAAGCCGGAGCGCTGGCTGAGCGTCGAGGGCGCCAAGTTCATCCTTGCCAGCTACGTACCGTGGGAAGACTGGGCGGTTCCGTTTGCCGCCTGGACGAGTTTCGCTTTCCTGTGTCTGATCGGGGCCTTCTGCATCGCCATCCTGATGAGGCGGCAGTGGATCGACAGCGAACGGTATCCGCTTCCACTGACGCGCATTCCGCTGGCGCTGCTGGGCGATGAAGAAACGCCGGCACGCGCGCTGCCGCCGATCTGGGCCAACCGGATGATGTGGATGGGATTCGTGATCGCGTTGTTCTGGTGCCTCATGAGGATTTGGCACCGGTACAACAGCGACGTTCCAGACATGGGCATCGAAGTCCAGATGACGCCCTATTTCACCAGCCCCATGTGGGGCAAGATGTGGTACGGACAAGACGTGCGCAACGTCACCTTCACGGTGACGGCCCTGTTCGTCAGCATCGCCATATTCATGGAACTGAACGTGCTGATGAGTCTGTTTCTCGGTTTCTTCCTGTTCCGTGGCGAGTACTGGTTCGGCGAAGCGTCGGGGTGGGCGCTCAAGAAGGATTTCCCGTTCTTCCAGCAGCAGCAAGTGGGCGCCTACATCGCCTACGCGCTCCTTATCTTGTTCTTTGCCCGGAAACACCTGTGGCGTATTCTCTGTCGCGCGTGTTCCGGTCCGTTTTCGGACCGCGAGACCCTTGGGTATCGCGCGGCGCTTCTCACGCTGGGGTTGTCCGTCGCCGGTATCCTGGGCTGGTCGCATTGGGTGGGCATTCCCGTTGGCGGCGTACTCGTCTTCTTCGCATTCCTCATGATGGTCGCGCTCGTTGCCATCAAGCTCCGGTGCGAGTGCGGCACGCCCTTTTCCGGGTTTACGCCCGTGAACCTGGCCATGGTGCTTCCCTTGGCGGGCGGCATGCTGTTCTTCGGGCCGGCGGGCGTGATCTTCGTCGTCTTCGCAAACTGGATAGTGTTCCAACGCGTCTTCTTCGTCCTGCCCGGGATGCAGTTCGAACTGCTCGAACTCGGACGGCGGTTCCGGATCCTGCCGCGCCACGTCGCATACACTGTGCTGCTGGGCGCCGTGGGCGGGCTCGTCATCGGAGGGTGGGCGTTTCTCTCGATGGGCTACGCGGTCGGCGGCGACAACTACAGCCAGCGTTGGCCTTATATGGACAAAGGATTTCTTATCAGCGACTATAACACTGAGATGGCGCGCGCGAAGACCGTGCGCGCAAGCACGCCCGGGCTGACGGATGCGGGCGAAGCAACCGCCTGGACGCAGGCGGCCTCGATTGGTGCGCCTGCGCTCGGCTACATCTTTGCCGCGGCTGTCACTACCGTCCTCGTCATTCTCCGCCAAGTATTCACGGGATTCTGGTTCCATCCGATTGGGTTCGTTGTGGGCTCGACGGTTCTCATGGAGTACATCTGGGGCAGCGTACTCGTCGCATTTGTGATCCGTGCCGTGACACTCAAGATCGGCGGCGCCGTCGTCGTGCGCGAGAAACTCTTGCCGTTCTTTGTCGGCGTTTTCCTGGCGAGCCTGGCGGCATATTTCATCGTCGGCATTATCAACGCGTATCTCTTCTACTTCCACCCCAGCATCATTCGGGAGGCCCTTGTCTTTTGAGCGGTCGAGTCTTTACAGAGCAGGCCGGCCGAGCGTCCGCGCCGGTCCTATACGCGCTCTCGTCATTGGCGTTGGCCGGCATGGTGCTCGTTTCGATCTGGATCCTCCTCAGCGTGTTCGCGCCCGAACCCTATCAAGAGGCCCCGGCACGCAATCAGGGCTACTCGATGGACACGATGCAGTCGGCCGTCGACTGGCACACCGTCCGGAAAATCCAGTCCGACCTCGCCGCGATGGGTTCACGCTTCATGGGCCAGCCCGGAATGTATGCCGCCGAAGATTACATCCGGAACCTTTTCAGTTCTCTCGGCCTTGAACTTCACGAGCAGGAGAACTGGACTCTTGTTCCGAAGACCGTCTTCCGCGAGATCTATCTGGCCGACGCGTCCGCGCGACGCCTGGACGACGTCCAGATCTATCCTTTCATGCCCAACCACCTCCAACCAATTGCCACGCCGGACGACGGTGTCGCGGGGGAACTCGTTCTTCTGACGCAGGAGGCGCTTTTCAAACGGGACTCTTTCGAGGGCTGTATCGGCCTCCTGGACGTGTCCGACGGCCGTGTGCCCGACGAGTACGGGTACGACTGGACGCGCTACGCCCAGCTCGGGCTGCAGGGCCTGATCGTGGCCCATCCGGACGGGCTGGAGCGCGTCCCTTGGCACCGCGTCGCCGCGGACACGCAAGGCATGGTGTCCAGCGTGCCCGTCAACTTCCCACGACTGGCCGCGGACGGCGCCATATTCCGCTACGTGGGCCAACGGGTGCGGCTTCGCGTGAAGGTTCGGTTCGAGGAGGTCAGGAACACGACGCTCGTCGGCGTTCTGCGCGCGGGAGGCACCTCTCAGGACGCACCCAATCAAAGCGCCCTTTTCGTGCTCGCCAACTACGACGCGTGCTCGATCCTGCCCGACAAGGCGCCGGGCGTGCTGCAAGCACTCTGGCCCGCGACGTCGTTGGCCTTGGCGCAAGGCTTGGCGCCGTACCGGAACTCGCTCGTCCGCGACGTTGTGTTTGTGGCGTTCGGAGCACAGATGATGGCCCACGACGGCGACGACAACCTGCTGCGGGTTCTCGACGAGAACATCTCAAGGCAGGAGAAGAACCCGATTACGAAGCTGCTCAGGACGATCTCCAGCGACCCGGGCGCGCTTGCACACCCGACGCAAGAAGACGACGGGAAGCGTCTCCTTGATGTCGCAGCAAGCCGGATTCGTCCGTGGGAAGAGCGTGAGGCGTCCAACGCCGCCAAACTGGCCATGGTGGACTCCGTACTGCGCTGCTTTGACTCCGCGGCCTTTCTTTCTGAGAACGGCCCGACAACGGCGGCCTTGCAGTCATTGGATACCGCCACCCGCCAGTTCGTGAAGGAGCAAGTCAAGTACACGCTCCAAAGTTCCCTGTTCGAGTTGTCCGAGCCGGTGTTGCAGGCGAAACTTGCCGCCCTGCGAGCCGGAGAGACCAATCCGGAACAGCCTCTGCTGTCGCGTTTCCTGAAACTGAAGGCCTCGTACGATCAGCTTGCCGTTGTTGCGGGGTACAGTATCGACAGCCTTCTTGGCGGGGCTGAACGTACGCGTGCCCTGCTTGAGAAGCACCAGTTTCGCGACCGCTGCAAAGAACGGCTTCTCGAACTCCGCGCCTACCATGAGCGCCAAGCCCGGTGCCTGGCTAAAGATGTTGACGTCATCAAGGCGCTCGCGCCCTACCAGAACGTTCTCGTCTTCGACAATGCCGTCATGCCCGCTTACCAATCGGCGCAGGACTCGCCGTCTGTCATCGAGGCCGATTCAGGAGCAGGAGACAAGGAGACCCTGAGCTTCTCTAACGGCTTCTGGGAAGTGTTCAACCAGATGCGATCCGTGGTCAGTCTAATGGCTGCCGCGCGGCAGCGGCTCAAGGAAGTGCCCGGACAAGAGGCCATCGAAGAGAATCTGACCATCCCGCCGCTCGACAAACTCCACCATGTCGAGGTTTCCCGGTACACGCGCCCCATGCCGGATTGGCCCACGAACATGTGGACGCAGTTCGGCTATCTTACGTTTAAGTTCATCAATTTCGATCGTTCCCAGAGTTACCAGCACTTCGCCGACCCCGTCGACCTGCCCTACATGAGAAACGTCGCTTCCCTCAAGCATTCCCTGGCCGTGATCGGCGAGACGCTGCTGGCCCTCGCCCATGGCGACGGACAGTTTCCGCCCATCCAGGTCCGTTGGCTGAAGAGAGACTTCAGCGGCCGCGTACTCGCGTCGGGGATTGGCCAGTCCATGATGCCGGATTACCCGCTCAAGAACGCGGTCCTTGGTTCGCGTCCTCTCGACGGCAACGAGTATGCCCGCCCCGGCCATTACGAACATCTCCTCATCGCAACCGATCCGTACGGAGCGTATGAGCTCGTCAACAGTGCTTCCGACTTCTGGGTAGCCCGGTACGTGTGGGATAACGGATACAGCCCTGTTGCCGCGTGGCACGACGAGACGGGCCGCATCGCGTGGATGAAGGACGAAGGAGAGGACGGTCAGCGCCTGTACAAATCGGTCAACCTCGACTGGTTCAAAGGCGACACCAAACGGATCACGGTCGTGACGTTTCGCGCCGCGCCGGTCGTTTTCCTGGATACCACCAACCCGCAATCCATGCAAGCGTACGCCGACGTCAAACTCATGGACCGCGACGGCCTTTCCACGTTCCGCAAACAGTGCATGTTCCGGTCGTTGGGGGTCTACGCCCACTACATCGAACCAACCAAGCGTTTCTACGCGACGATGGAGTCGGGCGCCACCCGCAACGAGTTGGCCAAGGTCATTCGCGGGTTCCTGATCGGGGCGCCGGAATCCCGTGGAGACACGGAGATTAACGGAGAAGGCTTCCTGGCCGCCGACACGCCGATCATGAACCACATGCCGCGCGAGACCGCTGCATCCATGCTCCACCTGAACGGCAAACGCCTGGAACTCCAGGATCGGCGCAACATGGCGGATGCGCAGACCAAGGCGTTTTATGAGAAAGGCCTGACCTTGCTTAAGGACAGCGAGGACCCGGCACAGCCACAGCATGAGGCCGATCGAGAGGCGCGCGAGGCCGCCACGTACGCCATGCTCAGCCATCCCGTGCTGCGCGAGACCGTCGTTGAAGCCGTGATGGGCATCCTCTGGTACCTCGCGCTTCTCGTGCCGTTTCTGTATTTCTTCGAGAAGCTTGTTTTCTGTTTCAGCGACGTCCGCAAACAGATCGCCGTGCAAGCGGTCGTGTTCCTCATCGTGTTCGGCCTTCTGCGCATCCTTCATCCGGCTTTCGAGATGGTGCGTTCCTCCTTGATGATCCTCTTGGGGTTTGTCATCGTCCTCATCTCCGGAGGCATGTCCGTACTTTTCTCGAGTAAGTTCAGCGAGAGCATCGAGGAACTCAGGAAGAAACGCGGGCGCGTGGACGCGGCCGAGGTGAACCGTCTCGGCGTGATGGGGTCGGCCTTCATGCTCGGGCTGAACAACATGCATCGGCGCAAGATGCGCACGTGGCTCACGTGCGGAACGCTGACGTTGATCACGTTCGCCTTGATCAGTTTCACCTCGATCAACTCCGACATCGTCGACGAAGCAACCGCCATCGGCAAAGCGCCCTATCAGGGCATTCTGCTCAAGCACGAGAACTTCAAACGGTTCAAGGATGCCGAAGTCTTCGCCCTTCGGACGTTATACAGCGACCGTTGGTCTGGCGTGCAAGCACGCCAGGTGTCCGTGCGGAGAATGTATCTCGGCATCCAAAACTGGGAGGATAAGCGCGGCCGAAACCCCGAACTCGAAATGAGTCTGCGGACCGCCGCGGGCGTCCGGAAAGTGACGTTTTCATCCGCGCTGCAGCTTGGCTATGCGGAACCTCTGCAACCTCAGATCCGCATGCTGACGAATACGCCATGGTTCTCGGAAGAGGACGAGAAGAACACCGGCAAGACCTGCCCCGTTTTCATCCCCGATGCGATGGCGGAGAGTCTCGGGATCGGCGCCGCCGCGGTGAACGCCGGTCCCGTCGAGGTCACGATCAACGGGCGCGCTTTTCTCGTGCGCGGCATCTTCGATTCGGAGTCGCTCGGTAATGCGGTCGATTTGGACGGCAGCAACATATTGCCCTACGACGTCGAGAGTATGGCGCGGGTCCAGCAAGAGGATAACGTCGTGATCGCTCAGGACAGCGATCCTCGGATGCCGCCACGCAACGTTATCATCGCGCCCTCGCGCGATCTCGAGATCCAGGCGCCCAATTCCGATAATGCGGTTACCTCCGTGGCGCTCGTCATGTCTCAGGGCACGTTCAAGGAGGTAAATGCGGCGATAGCGTCTTTCCTCGAGCGGAGCGGGAAGCCGGCTTACTACGGTCTGGACGGCGTCGCCTACCGTGGGCAACGCACACGGCAGACATCGTTCGCGGGGCTCATCGACCTTATTGTGCCGCTCCTCATCGCGGCCCTGTCCGTTCTCAATGCGATGCGCGGGTCCGTCTACGAACGTCGCGACGAGATCGAGGTATACAACGCGGTAGGGATCGCGCCGCGCTACGTGTTCCTGATCTTCTTTGCCGAGGCGTTTGTCTACGCGGTTGTCGGGTCGGTGCTGGGTTACATCCTGAGCCAAGGCGTCGGGCGCGTCTTGACCGGGTTGGACATGACCGGCGGCCTGAACATGACCTACACCTCCATCGGCACGATCTACGCTTCACTCGCGGTGGCCGCGACGGTCTGCATCTCTACGTATTTCCCCGCCCGATCAGCCATGAACATTGCCAAGCCCGCGGAAGAGGCGGGATGGAGTCTTCCTGAACCCGAGGACGACAGGCTCGCATTCGATCTGCCGTTTACCTTCGATTATCGCGACCGCATGGCGGTCCTTACGTTCGTTGACCGGCTGCTCCTGGATCATGGGGAAGGCGGGGCGGGCCGTTTCACCGCGGACACACCCGTCATCAGCGTGCGCATACACGAGACGCCTGGCGCGCGCGAAGCCGTTCCAGTCTTGCGGTCGACCATCTGGATCAAACCGTTCGATCTTGGTGTGTCCCAGACACTGGATGTCGCCATGATGATCGATGAGGAGACGAGGGAGTTCAAGGCACGGGTCGCCATCGAGCGTCTGTCCGGCACTCGTGAAGCCTGGCTGCGCCTTAACCACGGTTTTGTGGCGGAACTGCGGCGTCATTTCCTGCATTGGCGCGCGGTGCCGGCGAAAGATCGCGATGCAATGTTTCAAGAGATCACGCAGAGAATGGCGGTCATGTTCCCGGAGGCGTCGGTGTGATGGGGAACGAGTCACACGACAAAGAGATCGAACTGTATCGCGGGCTCCTCGACCGCCCAACCGAATTCCGAGACGCGTTCGGATGGTCCACCGTTTTCGGCATTTTCTTCTGCGGGCTCGTGATGCTGCCGGGATCAATCTATCTGGCCCTGATGACCGGGGGCAATCTCGGTCCGGCGGCGTCATGGGTCACCGTTATCCTCTTCATGGAAATAGCGCGGCGCGCCCTCAAGCCGCTGTCGCGGCAACACCTTGTTATTCTGCTACACGCCGCCAACGTGATGATGGCCGTCAATCTGCTCTTCCCGGGCGGCCCCATGGGCGGGATCGTTTACCGTGCGTATATCGCCACCAGCGAGGTCGCCCGCGACGCGGGGATGACGGGCGCATTCCCTTCATGGTTCTGTCCGCCTCCTGACAGCCCGGCCATAACGGGCCGCCTCTTGCTCCACAAGGATTGGCTTGTGCCCATAGCGATTGCCGCCTTCGTAATGGTAATCGGTTTTGTCAAGAGATACACGCTCGGGTACTTTTTCTACCGCATCACGTCCGATGTCGAGAACCTGCCGTTCCCGCTGGCCCCGATCGCGGCGCAGGGGGCCATGGCGCTGTCCGAGGCGGACAGTCGGCAGACAGTCAAGACCGCTGACGCCCCCGGCGTACACGCCTGGGATGAGGGGGACGCGAAACCGCGACGAATGAGCTGGCGCGTGTTCTCGCTGGGCGCCGTGCTGGGGCTCGTCTTTGGCTTGGTCCAGGTTGGCATACCCGGGTTGACGCGCGCGTTCTTCGGCAAGGCCTTCTTCCTTCTGCCCCAGCCGTTCGTCGACACCACGGTCTTGACGCAGGGTCTTCTGCCCGCCACCCCTACAGGGCTGACGGTTGACTTGGGCATCATCCTGGTGGGCTTCGTGCTTCCATTCTGGTCGGTCATCGGGACGTTCCTCGCGATCATTGTCACACTGGTGGCGAATCCGCTTCTGCAGCAAGCCGGCGTGCTGAATCGGTGGCAGCCCGGAATGGACACGGTCAACACGACGTTCTCGAACAGCATCGATTTCTGGATGAGCTTCACGATTGGCGCCGGATTGGGAATCGCCGTTATCTGCATTTTCGCTTCGACTCGCGACGTGATCGCCAAGGTGCGCGAATACCGCCGTTTCAGAGTCGTGCGCCCTGCGCACGATACAAGCCGCGCCGCCGGCATCTCCTCCAGTATCTGGGAAACACCCAAAGGCCGGGGCGACTACCCACTATGGCTTGCTCTCGTCCTCTACCTTGCGGCGGCCAGCGCGGTCGTGATGCTTTGCATTGCATTGCTGCCGAAGACATTCGGCGTTATCTTCTTCCTCATCTTCTTCACCTTCATCTACAGCCCCTTCATTTCTTATGTGAACGCGCGGCTCCTGGGGCTGACGGGCCAGTCCGTCGACATCCCATTCGTTCGCGAAGGCGCGTTTCTCATGTCCGGCGCGCGCGGTCTCGACATCTGGCTGGCGCCGGTGCCGGTCGAGAACTACGGCTACATGGCCCAAGCGTTCCGAATCAACGAACTCACCGGCGTCAGCTTTCGTTCCCTCATCAAGACCGAACTGGTCGCGCTGCCCGTCTTGTTCATTCTGTCCATGGTGTTCTGGGGATACATCTGGAAGTCGGACGCCGTGCCGTCGGACCTTTTTCCCGCGGCTCAGGTCAACTGGGAGCTCGCCGCGAAGAACCAGGTGTTGCTGTTCTCTTCTACGTTTGTTCCTCCGGGAGAAGACTCGGCCAATGTCAGCATCATGGACAGCGAGTTCATGCAGGCCGTGCATCCGCAGACCATCGGGGTTGCATTCGCGGGATGTGTCGGGCTATACGCGGTCCTCAGTTTCTTCGGTCTGCCCGTGATGCTGGTGTACGGCATGATTCGCGGTCTCGGCCAGCTTCCCCACTTCATGTTGCTCGAGTTGGTGGGCGCGCTCCTTGGCCGTCTGTACTTCCAAAGAAAGTACGGTCAGAGACAGTTCCTGATACTGGCCCCCGCGCTTGTAGCCGGGTACTTTACCGGCGTTGGATTGCTGAGCATGGTTACGATGGCCCTGATGCTGATCAAATCAGCCATAACCTCGGCGCCCTTCTGATGGGCGCCGCCGGATGAACTCATGACGAAACCGGTACACGAAATGAAACGATACGGAACGCCCGGCCAGGTGGTCGTGCAGAGCCAGATCGAGTTGCCGTTCCGGATTGCATTCGGGATCGTTATGCAGGGATTCCGAATCCGGTTGGGACGTTCTCTCATCACGATCGCGGGTGTTGTCCTGGGCGTTGCCTTCATTATGGCCAACGTCACGAATCAGATCGCGCACACCGCCGCGCGCGAAGAGGACGCCATGCGCTCGGCTCTGAGGCGAATGACGAGTTTCCTGGCAGCGGAGACCGGTCCCGTTGCTGGCAAGACGTTCGGCGCAGTGCAAACCGGCCCGCTCAATCCCACTGAGAGGCGTTTCGTCGAGGACCTGTTGCACAGCGGCCTCGCGCGGCTCAACTGGTTTTCGCAGAACCCGTCGGAGGCCGCGCTTGAACGAGACTTCGGGCCTGCTGTGCAGGCTGTATCCCTCGAGCAGGCGACTGGGGATGGGCGTGCGGTGCTGATCCTCGGCAAAGCACAGCTTGATCCCTCGGCATCGGACTTGCTCTCTCGTGTCCCATCGGGCGTCGTTGTAGCATCGAGCAGCCTGAGGGCGCAGCCTTTGTTGGTTGCGTCGAACGCACGAGTGATCCGACTTGACCGAGATCCCACGCCTGAGCAGATTGAAAAAGCGGCGTTGGAGAAGCGCAAGAACCGATTCCGCACCCTATGGATCATCTCCATCTCGGTGCTGGTGACCGTCATGAGCATATCGAACGCCATCCTGATGTCGGTGACGGAACGTTTCCGCGAGATTGGCACGATGAAATGCCTGGGCGCCAAGTCGTCATTTATCCGCCGCCTGTTTCTCATCGAGTCCTCGATCATCGGTTTCGCGGGAGGCATCGCAGGAGCATTGGCGGGCGCGGCCTTCTCACTGGCTCTCAACGGGTTCATCTACGGCTTCGCCATGATGGCCTCCTTGAACTACGTTCACTTGTTTTTCGCCGCCGCGGGCGCGGTGCTCGGCGGCGGCGTGTTGTCCATTATCGCGGCGATCAACCCGGCAAACGTTGCCGCATCCATGACGCCGTCGCATGCGCTGAGGTCCAATGTCTAACAACGCCGTACGGCCAGAGGATGTGCGGGCGCTGTTTGCCGAGCCTGAACACATGGAGCGCCCGTGCGTAATCCGGGCCGTGAACGTCGCGAAGGTGTACCGCAGGGGAACACAGGAGATTCACGCACTCCGAGGCGCTACACTCTCCGTGCATCAGGGCGAGTATCTATCCATCATGGGGCCGTCGGGGTCGGGCAAGACCACGCTGTTCAACATGATCGGCGCGCTGCACAAGCCCACTTCGGGAAAGGTCTATATCGATCAGGTCGATATCGCCCAGCTCGATACCGACGAGCTGGCATGGCTGCGCTGCCGAAAGATAGGTTACATCTTTCAGACTTACAACCTGATCCAGGTGATGACGACCCTCGAGAACGTCCTGCTGCCCATGGCCTACGCCGGAACCGAAGGTGAGGCCGCGCGAGAGAAAGCCATTGGCATCTTGACGCAGTTGGGACTCGGCCACCGGCTTCTCCACAAACCCGCGGAACTCTCCGGCGGACAGCAGCAGCGCGTCGCCATCGCGCGGGCCTTGGCGAACAGTCCGGCCATCATCCTTGCCGACGAACCGACCGGCAACCTCGATCAGCGCACGGGCGAAGAGATGATCGAGTTGCTGTACCAGATCAAAGAGGGGCTCGGCGTCACCGTGATCGCGGCAACGCACGACCTCAAGATGCTTCAGCGCTCCGATCGGATCCTATGGATCGAAGACGGGCGCATCGTACGCAGCGCACGACCCGAGGAGATCGATTTCTCACGACAGGAGTTCCATTAAGTCAACGCGATGGGAAAGATAATCGAAGTAAGAAACGTGAAGAAGCTATACAAGCTTGGCGCGGAAGAGGTGTGGGCGCTGAAAGGCGTCGACCTCGACGTGTACGGGTCCGAGTTCCTGTCGATCATGGGGCCGTCGGGCTCGGGCAAATCCACTTTGTTCAACCAAATCGGCGCGCTCGATTTTCCCACCGAAGGACACGTGCTCTACCGTGACCGGACCATCCTTGACCTGTCGGAAGATCAGCAGGCCTGGTTCCGATGCAACGAGATCGGGTACATTTTCCAAACGTTCAATCTCATCCCAGTCATGACGGCTCTGCAAAACACTGCGTTGCCGATGGTATTCCGGGGGATTGACGCGGCCGAGGCCGACGAGCGCGCGCGTATGCTGCTGGAGCGCGTCGGCTTGGGCGGACGCCTGGAGCATAAACCCTTCGAGCTGTCCGGCGGACAGCAACAGCGCGTGGCCGTCGCACGGGCCATGGCCAACGGCCCTTCCGTCATTCTTGCCGACGAACCGACCGGCAACCTGGACACGGTTACCGGCGGAGAGATCATTAAACTCCTGAAGGGGCTCAACACGGAAGAAGGCGTCACCGTCATCTGCAGTACCCATGATCCCAAGATGCTGCGCTCGTCCGATCGGGTTTGTTGGCTGCGCGACGGCCGCATCCAGCAAATCGTTTCCGGAAGCGAGTTCTCTCTGAGTAAATGGACGTGACTATCCAGGTTCCGAGCCCTGGGTGCCATGGATAAGGCTAATTTGGCCGATTTTGTGGCACAGACATTGAATCTTGTCCGCAATACGGCCAAATTAGCCTTATCCATGGCACCCAGGGAGGGGTAGCTGGACAGTCACAAATGGAGCAACAGACCCGGGGAGGCGAATTCACAATGATGTCGTTTGCTTTCGTGCTAACGGAACTGGTTGTGCACGGCATTCCGTCTTTAGTCCCGGAACCCATACGCCCTGTTATCGAGGAACCTTGGTGGCCGGTTGCCGGCAAACCTCAACTTCCCGACGCATACCATTTAGACAAGCTGGAGCTTGTGGATTTCGCCGTGTGGCAGGCGGCCGATGGAACGTGGCAACTGTGGTCTTGCATCCGGAACACGCGTTGCGGCGGCCATTCCCGGCTTTTCTACGGGTGGGAGGGTCGTTCGCTTACCGATACCGACTGGACTCCGCAAGGGATCAAGATGGAGGCGCGCCCCGACTTGGGCGAAGCGGCCGGCGGCTTGCAGGCCCCTCACGTGGTCAACGCGGACGGGCGCTACGTCATGGCGTACGGAGACTGGGAGAACATCTGTTTCGCCGAGAGCCGTGACGGCAAGAACTTTGAGCGCATTGTCCGAGCCGACGGAGAAACGGGCGCCTTTGGAGAGGGCCCGGAGGCGAATGCACGCGATCCGATGCTCATCCGCATTGACGGCGCGTGGTACGGCTACTATACGGCCATCCGGAATGGCCGGGGCTATGGATTCTGCCGCATCTCGCCGGATCTAAAGACATGGAGCCAGTCCGCGGTTGTCAGCTACGGGGGGCGCGTTGGGCCCGGGCCATGGTTCAACGAGTGTCCTCACGTAGTGGAAGTGCTGCCGGGCGAGTTTGTCTACTTTCGCAACCAATACTACGGCCAAGGACAGACCAACTGGGCCTGCTACTCTCGGAATCCGCTGAACTTCGGAATAGATGACGATACCGACCTTGTGGCGCGGCTGTCCGTGGCCGCGCCCGAGATCATCCTGCACGAGGGACGCTACTACATCGCATCGCTCAAACCGGGCCTCGACGGCATCCAGATCGCCCGGCTGCGTTTCCGCCGTTGTGGCGGACCCGGCGCCCCGGTCTTCAACTTCGACGACGCGGCCGGCCGCGAAGGTTGGCGAATAACGGAAGGGAGTCTTCCCACAATCTTCTGCGACAGGCCGCACGCGCAAGGCTTCCGTGCGGGCCCGCACGCCGACTGCCAAGGCCCGACGCGTTTCGTCATCGGCACGGGCGAAACCAATGCCGGCGCCTGCGATGACGACATGACCTGCACCATTGAGTCTCCCGTGTTCGACCTTTCACAGGAGGTCTACTACCTGTTTGTCGGAGGAGGCAACAACCCGGAGCGCCTATACGTGGCCATCATCGAGGAAGGCTCGAACAAAGAACTCGCGCGTTACACTGGCACGTATTCCAATATCCTGGGGCGTCATCGGTTCATGGCGCTCGATGCCGTGGGGCACAGGGCGCGTATCCGGATAGTCGATCAGGCCAAGGGACCTTGGGGGCACGTCAACTTTGGCGGGATCTGCGCCGAGGCCTTGCAGCCTGTATCATGTCCCTCCTGAAAACCCGACCGAGATGTCTTGGCGGAACCCGCTTGCGAATGCCGCGGGTAGGTTGGCCGCCAATAAGCGCACACGCCCTGGAGGAACAACAATGGGCGATCCCATGCAGCGGTGCAATCGTGGACCAGGCGTGCGCGAGCGCACGATAACTCCGGCCTTGCTCGTTACGATCCGAGCGACGCTCTGCTTTGCTGTATGCAACGGGCGACGGTGGCGCCCTCACGAATATAAGCCCGAATCAGGAGCCGGGACACGGTGACGCGCCGGGTCCGCATCTGTTCGGTAAGGAGATCCAGGCATGCGGACAGCAGGGACGCATAATCGTAATCGACGCGCGTGACGGGGAGATCCGGACGCCCGGGATGCTCTCCGTGGCCTATCAAGCTGAGGTTTTCGGGGACGGCACGGCCGATTAGGCGGGCCACATTGACAAGGGGCACGTTTGCGGAACCGCGCATACAGATGAGCGCGGTGGCCGCGGCGTAGGTATCCAACCAGTGTCGCAAGGCGAAGAGGTCGTCGCTGTTTACTTTATAAGAGTCGATGGCAGCCTGCCGCATCACGGCCAAACCAGCTTCGAACATGGCGGCCTCGTGCGCTTCCATGCGCACCGCATTCTCTTCTCGCGATTCCGAGGGATCCATGAAACAGGCAATATTCCGGTGGTCGAGCGCGATCAACTTCGCCGTGGCGTCATAAAATCCTTTCGAAGTGTCGCCTGCAACGACCGGCTGGCACCGCCGCGAAACCGAACCAAGATATACGAAGGGCAGTTTTCCCGGCCTGAGGTTGGGCACGCTCTCGTGGTCGCAGGGGTGCAAGGCCACAATGCCCTCCACGTGTTCGCCAAACACTTTGCCCACGGAGTCGACGTTGTTCCATTCTTCCTGGCTGCGCAGATAATGCACCTCGGGCACATACCCCCGTTCCGCTATGGCTTTCAAGAGATGCGCCAAGCGGAAATGGGAATAGGCATCCGTAATCAGATTCCCCTCTTCCTCGGAGAGGTGCAGGGCCACACCGATTGCGCCGAGACTCTTTTCTCCATCGGGGAATTGGCATTCCAGGAACGTACCCGAGCGTTGTTCTTGGCGGACATACCCCGCTTCGCCCAACCGCTCGAAGGCCTGCTGAATTGGGGTGCGGCCGAGACCGGTTTGGTTCGAAAGGGCTATCACACTGGGCAGCCGTTCGCCCACCTGCCAATGACCACTGCGAATCTCTTCACATAATATCTCGTATATCTGATCGGTAAGCGTCAGGTCGGGATCCGAGATAAACACTGGTCTGCCAAACAGATTTCTTATTTCTCTGTCCATCACGCCTACAGACTTTCGTGTTTTTCGGGTAGTATTCTCACTTGCCACGCTTAGAGTAACGCGTTTCGCTCGGAGCACAGAGGGCCTCGCCACTTTCAATGTATCAATCTGACATATTCAGGATACGTCACCGGCCACCAAAAGTCAAGGGTCTTCTTGTACGCATCTGCCCGGCAGAGGTTGCGCGGTGAAAGAGACCCCTTCCCCGGCATCTCGCTTTCTTCACTATAAAGGCTATTGACAAAAGAACGGCTTTGGTGGATAATGAACGCGTGGTCTGGGTTGGTTCAGTTACTTTAAGGTGCATTTTCTTTGTGTGTCAATCTGACATCTTGAGCGCACATTAGTTAGAGAATGAAAGGCTGTTGCACCAGACAGTGCGTTTTCGTGGTCTCTTGACCGAGAGGAGACAAGGCATGCAGAGAAGAACCGGTTTCACGCTAATCGAGCTGTTGGTTGTCATCGCCATCATAGGAATCCTGGCCGCAATACTTCTTCCCGCTCTTTCTCGGGCGCGCGAAGCTGCACGCCGGGCGAGTTGCGCGAACAACCTCAAACAATGGGGCCTGGTATTGAAGATGTACGCCAATGAGGACAAGGGTCAGAGGTTTCCCGTGGGCCAGCAGCTCTGGTGCTTGTTCCTTATGCCCCTCTATCCCGAGTACTTGACGGACATCAAGATCTGTTTTTGCCCGTCAGCTACGAACAGCGTCAATGCTGACATTCTGAGCGACCTCGGAAACGGCATACACATCGACAATTCGAACATGAACGATTGGGGCGGGTCATGGGTCGAGTGGGCCGACATCCGAACGCTGGCCGACTTCACGAAGATGGCGGACGCGTACCGGTTCCCGTCTTACTACTACCTGAACTGGGTGGTGTTGCACGATTCCGATTTTAGAACTCTCGAGATATGCGGCGACTACGATGCGCCCATCTATGAAAATACCGAGGGCGGTCCGTTACAGTACCTTATTAACATCGACACGGATGAGGACATCTCCCTCGCTGACTCCGGCCTCACCCCGGGCGGCACCACTGGTGGCTACTGGGGCTATTTTGATGAAATGCTTCTCACGGGGTCGGGCGGCAACGCCGGAGGCGGAACGATATACAAGACCAAGGAAGGCATCGAGCGCTTCCTGATTACGGATATCAATAATCCCGCGGCAAGCTCACTCGGCCAGAGTTCGGTCCCCATCATGTCGGACATGATATCCGGCTTCAGCATCTCGTCGGACTGGGGTACGACCCCTGCCAGGTTTAATCATCTGCCCGGCGGAAGCAACGTTCTCTACATGGACGGCCACGTCGAGTTCATTAAGTGGGTGGGAGGCGATCCCGTCGTGCAGGCCAATCTGCTTGACAGCCAGGGAACATTCCCGGTGACCCAGTTCATCGCACTCGAATTGTCCCGGCCGTTCTGGATGCCCGGAAACACGATCGAATACACGCCGCTGTAACTCGCAGCGAATGCGTGCGCTCCGATTGACGCGTGTTACGTTTGGCGTTGCGAGCGACGCGGCGCCAGTGTGAAACTTGGGCAAGGAATTCTCAAGAAGGTGGTCTAACAAAAGAAGGAGGTAGTGAGATGGGAAGGAAGACTCTGAGTGTGGGAATGCTGGCTTCCGTCGGGTGCCTCATGGCGCTGTCGATGACCGCGCAAGCCGCGCCGGTGCGCGTCGAGGCCGAGATCATGGGAGGAGCCGGTTGGGACACATGGTTCCCAACAGAGACGTACTACGATGTCAATGCCAGCGGGAACTGGTTCATTGACACCAAAGATAACTGGGTCTACATCGAGAACATCATTGCCCCCGCTGATGGGGCGTACGACATCACGTTCCGTTTGAGGCCTGAATGGGACAGGGATGCAGGGAACCTCGAGTTCTACATCAAGAACGATCAAGTACAGGGGTATTGGTCGGACTGCGATTGGGGAACCAACGACTCCACCCAGTGGACGGACTTTGTCTTCTCCTGCGAACTCAAGGCGGGCGCCAACTGTCTCGAGATTGGCGGGTGCTGGGATTACCTTGGGATCGACTACATCGAGTGGGACAGCAGTACGGGACTGAGTTTCGAGCCTATGGCAAAGCATCGTCCGCTGAGGCTCGAGGCGGAGAGCGCCGTCCTGAGCGGCGCCACGAGCGCCGCAGAAGTTGTTTCCGAAGCGGGCGCGAGCGGCGGACATCTCCTGAGAATGAACGGGACTGGTGCTGTGACCGCCACCCTCACTTTCAGCATCCCTGCGGGCAAAGGCTACACCTACTACCTCCGCTATGTAGCCAGGAACCCGGTTGGCCCGAGCGGCCAGTGGGGCCAGTTGAAGATTGACGGCGAGTCGCGCCGCAGTGCCTACACCAAAGTCCCCTACAACGACACCGACTGGCACGGGATGGTTGTTGTCGAGTATGGGTTCGACCCAGACGAAGGCGAGCACACTATCTCGATCACCAGCCCAGCGGCCGCCGAGGGCAACCCCGGCACGTTGGAATACGACTACATCGAGATCGATGGCGCGGGTCCCGATGCTCCTGAAGGCGACATCACTCTCGAGGGCGAGATGACGGTGGGCCAAACGATCAGCCTGATTGCCCCACCTACCACCTACGCCGGCACGGCATACCAGTGGATGCGGGGCGGCGATCCGATCCCCGAGAAATCGACTATCAGCGGCATCACCTCGCGCGTCCTAACGATCGCAGGGCTCACCGCGGGTGATAACGGCGAATACACCGTGAGTTACAACCAGAGCGAGGGCGACGCGCTCGTGTCAAATCCGTATACCGTGACTGTTTCGGTGCCGGGCGCCGAGCCGATTGTGTCCAACCCGGCCCTGGGCTTCATTGTAGCCGGCGGTCCCCTCACGCTGACAGCCCCCGCGGGCGGGAGCTACCAGTGGCGCTTCAACGGCGACGATATGAGCGACACCGACACCATCACGGGCACCAATAGCCGCGTTCTGGTGTTCTTGCCGGTGACGACGGACGATGCGGGTACGTACACGTGCGTGTACGACGACGGGTCGGGCAAAGAGGTCTTCGAGACGCCGCCGTTCGAGGTGGCCGTCCTGCCTGCGGGCAGTGTTCCTGTGGCCGGTATCATTGGCCTCGCTTTGCTGGCGGCGTCAACCGCATGGGGCGGCGCTTTGGCCGTCCGCAGGAAGAAACACTAGCTTAGGCTCTAGTTTTTGAGGGCATGCCGGGCGTGTTGAGCGTACCGGCATGCCCTTGCCCTTTTGGGGCGAAACGGCGATAGCGAAGTAGCGGCGAGCGCCATCCTGAAACGACAGGAGTGTTCTTTGCGTCGCGCGGACACTTGTGCGAGTCATGACGCACGCGCGGTTCCGGGAGAAGCCGCCCTGAGCCGCCGGCGTCGCTAGATTTCGGGATTCATACTCAAGAGTCACTCACCTACCCCCTCTGGCCCCGGCGGCGGAAACGGCGCCGGGGTCCCCGCTTTTTTCGCGTCACCAAACCGGTTGCGGGTGTTCGAACATGTTCGGTTTAGTGCTTGACAAACCAAAGGATTTGGAGTATTGTCACACCATCGGTTGCAGCAGAATCGGGGCTGTGCATGGGCGAAGGAATTCCGTGGGTTAGCATTTTGCAAGGTTTTTGACGTGACGGAAAGGGTATTCCAATCAAGGGAGAGAAGGGAGAAATATCATGAGCACTGGCAAGAAAGGTTTTATCTGTCTTGTGGCGGTCTGCCTGATAGTAGGTGGGCTCGCGTCTTCCGCCTCGGCGGAGTTGTTGGGGCTTTGGCGCTTTGAAGAAAATTCGGGCACCACGGCCGCGGATTCGTCCGGGCACGGCTGCACGGGCGTGTTCGTGGGAAGCGCACTGAACGATTCCGCCGTCCGTGTCCCCAACGCCGCCTACAACCCCACGTGGGTCGCGGGGAAATACGGCACGGCGTTGGCTTTCAGCCCGACTTTTGACGCTGTGGTTGGCGGGAAGACGCCGCAGTCGGTGGCGGGCCTGTTTGTTGAAACCGATCCGGGCGACCTGGCGCCGCACGACTCCAAACTCGAACTGACCAAGAGCTTTACAGTCGCGATGTGGGTTTGGTTCAACGACGATGGCACGGGCCACATCAACGAACCAAACTACGGTACGCTGATCAGCAAGTACAATTCCTATGAGTTCCAAACGCCGTCGCCCGGTCAAGGCGACGCGATGTTCTGGACGTGGGAGCTCGGGGGGTTCGGGGGTGTGGATCAGGGTTTGCCCACGCTGGCGCCTCTTCCGACCAACACGTGGGTACACCTTGCCATTTGCTACGACTACCCCACAACCACGATGAAATTCTACCTGGACGGCGTGCTTCAGTACACGTCGGACGTGACGACCGACGGCAATTCGTACGGTGTAACCTCGTTCTACCCGACTCCGTGGGACTTCATCGTCGGTTACTATAGCTGGGACGGCGACGCGGATTTCTATAAGCGCGCGTTCTCGGGCAAGATGGATGACCTCGCGGTCTTCAACGAGGCGCTGACTGAGGCACAGGTCAATACCATTAAGGGCAGTGACTTCAGCGCGTGGCCGTACACGCCTCTGCCGGTGACCCCTCAGGACAAGGGTGACCTGCTCGGGCTGTGGCGGTTTGAGGAAGGGTCCGGCCTGACGGCAGCCGATTCGTCTGCATACGGCAACAACGGAATACTCGGCTGCACCACGGAATACTATAGCTCTGCGAACGACACGTGGGGGCACGACGTTCCGGCCGAAGGCACCGACGCCTACATGACCCCGCCCTGGGTCGCCGGCAAGTACGGTAGCGCCCTGCATTTCCATCCTGTGGTGTGGGATTACCCCTATCCGAGGCCATTCGTGCATGTGCCGTACACCACGACGCTTGACCTGACGAATGAATTCACCCTGTGTGCGTGGGTGTACCTGGATGCCCCGAGTGCCGATCCCGACTGGTATCCGCATATCATAGCCGGCGCAAGTTCGTATAGGCTCGAATTGCCCGACATGGAAAGCGCAGACCCGCTGTCGTACGCCGACCCCTTGATGTGGGTTGAAGCCAGCAACTGGGCGCCCGGTCATTTTTCAGAGGGCGTGCGTGCGATTGACCTCGACGATCCGTCCAAATCGTTCGTGGCCGGGCAATGGAAGCATGTGGCGGTAACGCTGTCCGGCGGCACGATGAGATCCTATGTGGATGGGCGCCTCCTGCAGGAGAAAACCAGCGTGACGGGCGCGTTGCCTCCGAACACGGAGCGCGGTACGTTCATTGGCTTCAATCCCACCGAGCCTTGGGGCTGGTACAATGACGTACCCGGCGCATTGGACGATGTGGCGGTCTTCAAGCGCGCCCTCAGCCAGTCCGAGATTCAAGCCATCATGGACGGAAACTTCTCCGGATGGCTTCCATCTGAACCCACTGCGCAGGGCATCACGGCCAATCCCGCGGGCTGGGTCGAGGAAGGCACCGTTGTGACGCTGACCGGACCGGCCGGCGGAACGGACTACCACTGGCAATTCGAAGGGGATCCAATGAGCGATACGGATACCATCACAGGAACGACCGCTCGGGTCCTCACGTTCAACCCTGTTTCGCTGGACGATGCCGGCTCGTACACATGCGTGTATGACGACGGCACCGGAAAGGCGCTTGTCGAGACGCCGCCGTACATACTCTCCGTATTCGCGGCGGGATCCCTTCCCGTTGCCGGCATGATTGGCCTCGGATTGCTGGCCGCCATGACAGCTATCGGCGGGGTCGTTCTGCGCCGCCGCAGTCGGTAGCCGGGGTCCCAAAGTCTGCGCATCATCCCCCGGTGACAGTAGGTCACCGGGGGATTTCCATTCAATGTCGGAGACCTGGGTCTTCATTGGCGGGAGGTCCCCCGGCAACGGGTTCGAATGCGAATTTCGTATGTGCCTTTCTGTTCGAAAATGTGTTGACAGAACATCACGCCTGCTGTATACTATCCTCGAAACGGAGCGAGAGGCGGGTCTTTTCACTGAATGCTGCGTTCGACAGTTCCAGGGGAACGACTCAAGTTTGGGGTCAATTGGGCACTCACACAGGTGTGACGCGAGACGAATGAGAATAGGGCATCAAACATAACCGGAGTCAAAATCATGGAAAAGAAAGATCGTGGTTTTACCTTGATCGAGTTGTTGGTTGTGATTGCGATCATCGGCATTCTGGCCGCGATCCTGCTTCCTGCGCTGGCGCGGGCGCGGGAATCGGCACGGCGTTCGTCATGTGCGAACAATCTCAAGCAGTTTGGTCTGATCTTCAAGATGTACGCGAACGAATCCAAGGGCGGCCAGTTCCCGCCGTGCAGCCGCTATCTGCCCGAGTGCAACGGTTGCGGTTTTGACGAGGCGGAGAGCATGAACTGGGGGCTCTGGGCGCACATGGGCACATTTGCCTCGGATGCGCTCTATCCGGAGTACTGGACGGACCCCGCCATTGCGCGGTGCCCCTCGGATTCCGCCGGCGACGTGATCGGCAGTCAATACTTCCACGTCGAGTACGATTTTGGCGCGCAGATTCAGCGGATCGCGTCAGCCCCGACAGCAACCCCGCAGCAGGAGCGGATGAAGAAATACTGCCTGCACAACAAGCTGTCCACGCCGATATCGTACGTTTACAGCGCGTACGCGGTAACGACGCAATCTCAATTCCTCGACGCGCAGTGGATGCAGTGGAACGAGACCCGGTACTGCGGCAGCATTACTCAGCAAATGGTGTCAGCCGTATACATGGCGAACATCGATGAGAGTTGCGGGCTGGGCGACGGCGGATCGGGATGGTCGGTTGGGACCTACGCCTGCAATGGCCAGGCAATAGGCACCTCCGATCTTACGGAGAATTCCTCGTTCGTAGGGATGCTGGACGACGATGGCGTGACGCCGCTGCCGAACATGTACTATCGCCTTCGTGAAGGCATCGAGCGGTTCTTCATCACGGATATCAATAATCCGGCGGCGAGTGCGCGCGCTCAGAGCACGATGTTCATTATGTGGGACGCCTATGATCAAGGCGCCCTGGGGCGACCGGGCGCGGGGATCGCGGAGTTCAACCATGTCCCCGGCGGCTCGAATGTCCTGTACATGGATGGCCACGTTCAGTTCGTCAGGTTGAACGAGGGCGTTCCAATGATCACGCAGATGAACCCGGCCTCTATGGGCGGCAGCCCGAACCCGTTCAAAGCCGGGTACACATACTGGATGTCTCAGATTTCATACTGGGGCGGCCACGGTTGATCCGCGCCCGCCCTTCCGCGACTTTGACGGCTGCTTGAAGCGTGGTTGTTAGCCGCCGTTGTTGGACCTTGAGATCTGCAGCCAGGAGGCACTCCCTCACACTGCCTTGGCCCCGGCACTGGAAACGGCGCCGGGGCCCCTCCCTTTTGCGGAACTGCCAATTTCGTCGCATCCTGTTGCTGTCCGGCTGATTTCGATCCTGCTCGTTGGTCGTGGACGTGATACCAATTCGCATTCAAAAGGATATCAGAATGATGGTGGGGGTGGGAGGGCGAACCTCCCGGTGAGCCGTGGTCAAACGCGTTGTCCCGGCTCGGCAGGAGCCTCGCCCTCCCAATGTATCCGTTTGAATGCAACTTGGTATGAGAGGGGGCGGACTGAGGACAGGGCGGACAGCTCAGACGGGAAAGCGGATCTCGGGGAACTCTTTCAGTATGGCGTCTCGAATGGAGGGGTCCAGTTTGGATTCGGGTTGGCTCTGGCGAATGCTTTCGACAAATCGTCTCGCCCGCGTCTCGGCATCCTGGCCCGGCTGCATGACCTCTCGCTTGTCCCGATTCGCCAGCGTAGGCTGGTAGAACTCCGTGTGCATGTGTAGCATCGTGTGCTCCTCGGCGGCGAAATGGTCCTGAGGCCCGCGTTCGATGATGAGCCCGGCGGCCAGCGATTCGTCAGTTACTTCAATCCCGCGCAACACGCGGTTGCACATGCCGAGCACTTCGTTGTCGATCGCCAGCTTGTCGTAGGAGACCGTGAGCTCGGACTCGAGAAGACCCGCGCTGTCGTGGATGTAATCCGCGCCGCTCATGGCGACAAGCAGGTTTGACACGGCGCTTTCGTATACCGCTTGCGCATCGATTCCCTTGGCGTCCGTCGTGCCCGCCGTCGAGTAGAACGGGAGCCGGACCCGCTGAATCACCTGGGCCACGGCGGCCTGAATCATGGCGCGCTCGATGCAACCGCCCACGTGCAACATCGACTGGAGGTTCATCGGGGCGCCCGCGCTCCCGCAGATGCCGGGCGCGCCCTTGCGCGCGCTCTGGACCAGTACGATGCCGGCAAGAGTCTCCGCCACGCACATCATTACGTTGCTGGCCAGCGTGATCGGGCAGGTCAGCCCGCAGATAGGCATCGTCGGCACCACGACGGGGAGATTCTGTTCCGCGAGGTAGCTGGTGATCTCGCCGTAGTGGCCGTCGATCCGCAACGGGCTGACCACGAGCGTGATGAACGACACAAACGGCCTGTCGCGCAAAGCCTCGGGACTGCCGGCGATGCGTTCGGCCATGCGGACCACTTTCTTGCATCCGGCGAGCGAGTAGACCCCGCCCATCACGTGTTTGGTCATATGATCCATCGAGTGGAAAAACCGGTTGACGTCGACGTCGTCCCGATTCTCGATCTCGTTCGGGAACACGTTAATGGTAGTCAAGTGGATGTAGTCGAGGGCCTGGATCAGACGCGCGTTGAGGATCAGATCGTCGATCCGCGACGGACGCCGCTCGCCGGTATCGACATCGAGAACGTAGATCGCGGTGCCGCCCGTGCCATAGTGCACGCGGCCGTTGCCGAGCACGGCATCGTTCCGTCCGTCGCGCGAACACAGCGTAACCACGGACGGGTTCGAGTCGATGGCGTCTTCCACCAGACTGCGCGGCAACCTCGCCCTCGCGGCGTTTTCATCGATCTCCGCACCAGCTCTCCTGAAACGGTCGAGAACTTCCGCGGAATGAATGTGTACGCCGCGCTTGTCCAGTACGCGGAACGCCGTGTCCAGGATCGCGCGCGTGCCTGATTCCGTCAGGGGATGGTAGAGGGGCTGTGCGAGAGACTCTATCAGCATGGATTCCTTTTCCTCTCATATTGCAGAACTCGCGCGGAAGCCTTGCGCGCGCGTGCCGGTTGACAAGTCCTAACCATCTCTGATATCATAGAGAACACAAACACACAGAATCAAACATTCCCGCGTGCAGGGCCGCCGGACCGGGAAAACGCGGTGAGGGCGTCGCGTCTGCGGCGCCAGGCACAATTTTTGGCCCGAAGTTTGTGGGGATTGTTTGCGTTTACGAAACTCGATGGGAGCATAGAATCATCTTGGCGACGGTGCAATGCGTTTCTCGCAAGGCCGGTGCACGATCGCACCCCTGCAAGACGGTGTTCGAGCAGGTTAGCGGCTCGCTGGTGTCGCTGGCCGGACGCGAATACGTTGAGGCGGCCTGTCGGGCGCGCGCGGCGTTGTCAGGCGAGGCCGTTGAAGAGTTGATGAAGCTGGCGGAAGACCCCGTCGAGTTTTACCCGCCGTCGTATCATGCGCGCCTCCTGCGGCTGTTGCCGGAAACCGGGCAGTTTTACAGCAGGCCTGCAAAGGCGTCGTCAAACGGTGCCACATCGGATGATTTTCGGGCCCACTCGAACAAGGCTCTGGCGCCGCTGAGCTGCATGGGATATTTCCGTGTCGCCGAGGACGGGCGCCTTTTCCTGACGGCCAAGAGCGCGCATTACCACGCGCCGCTGGGCCATGATTTTCCGGGATATCGGCTGCTGGAACATGGCCGGCGGCTGGGCATAGCCAACGCGACGCATAACAATTTCCGCGGCCACATCACGCGCCTCCTCGAGGAGCGGTTGGTGTGCCGGGCAGGCGGCATTGCCTGGAAAAGCGCCGGATCGGGTGGCGCGGCGGACGAACTGCTGGCCTCGAAACGCGCCACGGACCTCAACCGCGTGTTGAACCTCGAAACGGGGAGCCTCGCGGCCGAAGCGGCGCTCAAGATGCTGCTCGCGCGGTTCTACAAGATCCAGCCGGGTTCACCGGCGCCCAAGTATCAAGGGCGGACGCCCGTAATCGCCGTTCTCGGCGACGATCATGGCGCCATCTCGGCAAATTATCATGGCACGGCCGTACTGACGCAGATGATGCGGGGCATGTGGCCGGAGATACTCGGCGCACTCGAGCAAAACAACGTTTTGCTGGTGCGTCCCGTGCGCCCCAATGACCTCGATGGTCTCGAAGGCTTGTTCCGCGAATACGAGACGGGACGTTTCAAGATTGCCGGGTTCTTCCACGAACTTGTGATGATGAACTACGGCGCTCGGGCCCTGTCCCAGGAATTCGTCGCGCGACTCTATGCCCTATGCGAACAATATGACGTGCCGTCCGTCGCGGACGAGATCCAAACTTGCGTCTGGAGTCCGCAGATCTTCATGTTTCGCGAGTACGGCGTCAAGCCGAACATCGTCGTGCTCGGGAAAGGCTTCCCCGGCGGTGAGTACGCCGCGTCGCGGGTGCTGTTCAGCGCCGCCATGGATACGCTTCCCCAGTTCGGCGCCCTGGTCACCAATGGCCAAGAGGAACTGGCCTCGCTCGCTTACCTGATCACGTTGGAGTGGGCGGAGTGCAATGCGCAAGTGACGGCCGCCGTCGGTGAATACTATGAGGGGCGCCTGAACGATCTCACCGCGGAATTCCCGCACCTGATTGCGTCCATCGAAGGCCGGCGGCACATGGCCGGGGTGCACTTCGTGGACCTGGCGCCTGCGCAGGCGTTCACGCGCCATTTGCAGGAAGCCGGGATCGATATCAGTGTCCAGGTCTATAAGGACGGCTGTCCGCCCACCGCGCTCACCAAGCTGCCGTTGACAGTCGGATATGAAGTGGTCGACTTTATCGTGGACCGGATGCGCGACGCGCTGAAGCGCATATAGCGGCGCTTTCAGCGGGAACCACGGCGACAGCGAAACGGTCCCGTGTCCGGGACAGGGCCCAGCACACGCTCAAACGCGGCGACGTACAGTTCGTACGCCCGTTTCACCTCGTCCGCCTCGACGCCGCGCACCGAGATGGGTTCGACGTTTCCGTGCGCGGCGCACGGGCTCAGCGCAAGCACGGCCCCCCGAGCCGCGGCCACGTCGTAGTCTCTCTGCCACAGCACCGGCGTCGGCGCGAAAACACTCGCAACGAGCCGGCGATAGTAGGATGCCTTGCTGGCCCCGCCGTACAAGACCACGCCGTCGATCACGCCCTTCGTTTTCAGGTCCCCAAAAACTCTCCCAAGGTCGTACACAAGGCCGGCGGCCGTTGCACGGAGCATGTCTTCTGTTGTCGTTCGCGTGCTGACGCCCAGGAACATCCCGGCGCCGTACGCAGCCGTATTGAAGGGGTTGGGCTGCATGCACCAGGGGATACACACCAAGCCGTCGGGAGACAGGATGCGACGCGCAAACACTGCCGCCGCCTGTTCCAACGCCTTGGCGTGGTCATGGTCCACAAAGGCGTCAAGGGCCCAGTCCCACGCGCTATTGCCCGTATACAACGGTTGGACGACAAGCTTGCCCGCGCCCGTCGGACCCGGGAGCACCATCTGGCTGGGCGAGCTTCCTTGAATGCCATGCGGCAGTTCGAAATTGCCGACCCACGCCGTACCCAGGGAACATTGCAAGGGGCGTGCGGTGGCGCCTAGCGCGGCCATGTAACACGCTTCCTGATCAATGTACGGACCCGCCACCGGGATCTCTTCCTCGACTCCCAGGAGCCGGGCGCCCTCCCGCGACAGTGGCGACGTCTCGTGTCCCTTTCTCAACGGGGCAACAAACGAAACGGGTACCCCTGCCAGGTCAAGCGCCGCACCGACCAGTTTCCGGGTGCGGGCGTTGTACGATCCGATCTGGATCGCGTTGCCGGCATCCTGACGCCAGACGCCCGTCAACCGATGGAAAAGGTACTCTCCCGCTCCGATATGGATGAACTCATCTCGGAACAGTTCCGGGTGGCGTTCTTTCAGCCACATCAGACGGCCCAGTCCCGTGGGCGGCATGTCGAACATGAACAACCGGCGCCAAAAACGCTTGTCGGCCTGTGCGGCGAGCCGCGCCACGCAGAGACGCGCGCGCGCATCGTTCCACAGGATCATAGCCGTGCGCGGCCTGCCTGTGGTCCGGTCAGCGATCAGGTTGCTGCCGCCTTGAGCGGCGAGCCCCACCCCGCATACGCGGCGCCACCGCTTGCCGGCGCGTTGGCTCAGTTCCGCCACGACCCGGCGGAACGCCTTGTCAATCGCGGCTGCGCTCAACTCCTGTCCGCCGTCCGGTAAGTGTCGGACCGGAAGCCGGCATGCCGACTGCCCGACGAGCCGCCCGTCCTTGGCGCCGAAAACGGCAGCCTTCAGCACCGTCGTGCCCAGGTCAATGCCGACCACAACGTCCTGTGTCATCCGTTTCCTTTCCTTTTTCGTGAAATACGCGCGAAGGCGCATTGTTTCTTTTTGTTTGCTCGTGTTACGATAATACTTGGCTGACGGATAGCCGTCAATGGATTGAGAAACGGGCTGTTCTCAACCGCGCGGAAACGCGCGGTGCAACGTCCGACCGTGTGAGAATGTCTTATGCCTGAAATCCCTCTTCACTACGTATACACCTACAATGACGTGGACCGCGCATTTTGGGCTGAGCATCTCGAGTCCTGGATGCCTAAACGGATCATCGACGCCCATGTCCACGTGAACGATCCCAAGTTTCAGATCGAGACCGTGACCGAGGAGATGCTCAAGAGCAGTTGGGCGGTCGAGGCAAGCCCCACCAAGCCCGATGCGGCGGATGCTGAACGGTGCGCGCGGATTACGTTTCCGAACCGGGAGGTGACGCTGGTCGCGTTCGGACACGTCGATCTCGGGTGGGAAATTGAAGGCAGCAACGAGGACATTCGTGTTGAGGCCCTTAAGCGAGGCTGGTACACCCTGGTCATGGTCCGTCCGACGTGGGTGGCGGAGCAGGTCGACTGGTGGCTGTCGAAACCTGGCGTGCTGGGCGTGAAGCCCTACTATACCTTGGTCGAGTATGCGAAAGGAAGTTGGAACTCGCACATGAATGCGAGCATATTCGACTTCCTGCCTCATCACCAGTTGGAGGTGCTGGACCAGCGCGGCTCGTGGGTTACGCTTCACGTGCCCAAAGCCGAGCGCCTCGGCCATCCCGACAACCTGCGCGAGATCCGTGAGATACGCCGCCGGTATCCCAACATCAAACTGGTCATCGCGCACCTCGGCCGGTCGTACACGCTGCCTCACGCGGAAGAGGGGATACTTCCGCTCGCGGACGACCCAGGTCTTTACTTCGACAACTCGGCCGTGCTCAATCCGGACGTGTATGAGCTGGCTTTGAAGCGCCTCGGGCCGGACCGTATCCTCTACGGTACGGATAATCCCTATCTCTACATTCGAGGGAGGCGACAATGGGAAGGAAGGACCTACATCAACCGGACCAGCTACCCGTTCCACTTCAACAAAGAGCGTGAGGCGCCCGAGATCGAGGCGAGGTACACGCTCTACATGTACGAGGCGCTCAAGGCAATCAAAGACTGTTGCTTGAAACTGGGATTTGGCCAAACCGAAGTTGAGAAGCTATTCTACGGAAACGCGCGCAAGTTGATCGACGATGTACTTCGGCGAAAAGGGGAACCCGGCGTCGCGAGGGACAGCGGCGGCCGTGCATCGGAGACGCACACGGGCCGCGCCGGCAAACCAGGAGGAGAGGCACGCCTTTCATGAACGCACGACAGAAGAAGATTGTGGATGTCCTCACACAGAAGGGCGAGGTGCTGGTCCAGGAGTTGGCCAAGCGCCTCAAGGTCGCCACGATGACGATCCGCCGCGATCTGCACGCGCTGGAACGCCAGGGCTGCTTGATCCGGACCCATGGCGGCGCCGTGATCTCGAACGCGGGGATTATCGAGTTCTCGTTCTTAAAGAAGGGAGAGGAACACGGCGCCGAGAAACGGGTCATCGCCGCGCGCATCGCGAAAATGGTCGAACCGGGCATGACGATCGCGCTGGATACCGGTACGACGTGCCTCGAAGTGGCCAAAGCCATCAACGGAATCAGCAATCTCAAGGTCCTGACGTCCTCGCTTGCCATCGCCTCCGCCCTGTATGCCCGCGAGAACATCGAGCTGGTTCTGTTGGGCGGGAAAGCGCGGAAAGGCAACCCCGACCTCACTGGCTGGCTCACGGAGGAGAATCTGAAACACTTCCGTGTGAGTATGGCCGTGCTCGGAGCCGACAGCGCCGACCGCGAAGGCGTATACACCACGGATGAGGCGGTGGCCCATGTATCGCAGGGGATGATCACGTGTGCGGGCGTGACCGTGCTGGCGGTGGACCACAGTAAGTTCGGCACATCCTCGTTCCTCAAATACGCGGTCTGGTCGGACTTCGACCACGTAGTGACCGACGAGAATCTCTCGTCGGAGACGCGGCGTTGGCTTAACAGGGTAGCAAAGAGCGTGATCTGCGCGGAACTGTGACGCCGCGCCTAGCGCGGAAGCCTTGCGCGCGCTGGGCAAACCCGGGGACAAGGGGTTGCAACCCCTTGTCTCGGAAGCCTTGCGCACGGCCTGCCGTACGATCCCGGCGCCGCCGGACATCGAAGGATGAAAGAATGAAGACGCAACCTCACATCGGCCTGCTTCCTCTGTATCTGAAACTCTACGACAAGACGGCCCCGGACAGACGACAGAAATTCGAGCCGTTTCTGGCGACGATTCGGCAGGCGTTCGAGCGCTGTGGGATCGCGGTGACGGCGGGCGCTATCTGTTGCGTCGAGCCGGAGTTTCGTCACGAGATCGCGCAGTTTGAGAGGGCCGGGGTGGACCTCATCGTGGGGGTCCACTTGGCGTACTCGCCGTCGCTGGAATCCGCCGGCGTATTGGGCGACACGGCCATCCCGCTTTTGTTGCTCGACACGACGATGGACTACGATTTTGGCCTTGCGGTTGACCCGACGCGCATTTCCTTCGATCACGGGATCCACGGCGTGCAAGACCTGGCCTCGGTCCTGCGCCGGAACAAGCGGCCGTTCCAGATTGTGGCGGGACACGTCACCGAGTCGGACGTGATGAAGAAAGCGGCCGCTGTTGCGAGGGCGGCGTATGCCGCACGACGGCTCCGGCAGACGCGCGCGATGCGTATCGGTGAATCGTTCCGCGGCATGGGCGACTTCGCGGTGGACCCGATAGTATTGCATAGCGTCTTTGGCATTGAGGTTGACACGGTAGGGATTGACGATCTGTCGAATGAGATCGGGCGGGTGACTCAGAACGAAGTGGCGGAAGAAATCCGCCTGGACCGCGAGCGGTTCCACGTTGAAGCCAAAGAGGAAACGCACGAACGCACCATTCGCGTCAGTTTGGGACTCCGGCGGCTGCTCGAACAAGGCTCGCGCGGAAGCCTTGCGCGCGCGGGCTATTCGGCGTTCAGCATGAACTTCCTGGCCTTTGATCACGCCGACCGGCCCGCGGACACCGTGCCCTTCCTCGAGGCCTCCAAGGCCATGGCGCGCGGCCTGGGATACGGCGGCGAAGGGGATGTTCTGTCGGCCTGTCTCGTGGGCGCCCTGAGCGCCGCGTTCGGGGAGACGACGTTCACCGAGATCTTTTGTCCGGACTGGAAAGGCGATTCGTTGTTCCTGTCGCACATGGGCGAGGTCAATCCCACGATTGCAGCGGACACACCGCGTCTCATTGAGTTGGATTTCCCTTACACCGACGCCAGAAATCCGGCCATTCTCGTGTGCGCCTTCAAACCCGGCGCCGCGACCCTCGTCAACATGGCGCCCGGCCCGGACGACTCGTTCGGTCTGATTGCCTCCGAGGTCGAGGTCCTCGGCGATGCGATGCATCCGGGGATGCGCGATAGCATTCGCGCGTGGATACGGACCTCTTGTCCGTTGGGGACCTTCCTGGAACAGTATTCGCGGCTCGGCGGCACGCACCATAGCGCCCTCGTCTACGGAAGACAGTCCGAAGCCATCAAGGCCTTCGCCTCGTTCGCCGGAATGCTTGTCACGATTATCTGACGCGCCTTTTCGGCGGGGCAAACCCCTATTGTCATGCGCAGACGCACGACCCTGTCTGATTTGCGGTGATGCGGTCCAACTGGTGATGACGTTTCAGCGGCACGGTCTTCACGCCATTGCCGTAGATGAAGTGATTGCCCCCTTCACACACGAGACGGAAGCCGTTATCCACGAGCAAGTACGCGGCTTCAGGGGGCATGGCAATCGGGAATCGCAGGTCAGTTGAACGCAAACTCCATCATCACCGGGAGGTGATCGGAGCCGGTGCCGGCATCCTGGAGCACACGCGCGGATAGACACTTGACCTTGTCGTTGTAAAAGACGTGATCGATGCTCTTATTGGGCCTGCCGGAAGACGAGGTATAGTAGCGCACCTGATCGCCGCCTTCATAGGCTTCCTTTGGGAATTCCTTGTGGAGACCTTGGACGGCCAGGATCGTCGCAAGGGTTGTCTCATTCTGCGTCTGCCAGGGAGGCCGCGCGTTGAAATCGCCCAACAGGATGAGGGGCTGATCGGCGTGTTTTTTCACCTCTTGCGCGACAAGCGCCGCTTCTTGCTCGCGGGTCTTGCGTTTGTACGCCTCCAGATGGACACTCAGAATGACGAGCGGTTGGGAAGCGACGTCAATCTCGACGATCTGAATGATATGATCCAGATAAAACATGTTGTACCAGAATGGATTCTCCTCGGGCTTGGGCATCGTAATCTTGGCGTGCCCCCGGATGAGAAATCGCGATGCCACGCATTGGCCGGACCTCATGCGTCCGAAGTTATGACTGGGCGTCCCGTAGGGCCATGGCACGTAATCCTTGTCCCACGTATAGTCGCACGCCTGGTACTTCAGCCCAAGTCCCTCGGCGAGAAGCAATGACTGATCCTGGTACCAGGAACGTTCCGAGGCGAAGTCGACTTCCTGCATGGCGACGAAGTCCGGGTTTACCTTGCGAAGCGCTTCGAGAATGGTCCGGACGTTCTGTGCGTATTCCTCCTCCGATGCGTTGTTTCCCGAGTTGTTGGTGAGCCCCGAACAATATCCGATGTTGTAGGTGACAATCGTAAAGCGCCGGTCAGCCTTAGCGTCGAGCGGCGCGCCACCGCTCATTCCAGGCGCGTCCGGCGAAATGGGCAACTCGCGGGAAAATCCCGCCGCGTATTCCTCCTTCGATAACCGGCCTCGGCTCGCCCACCCGAGGAAGCCGACAACCGTAATGGCGACCAAAACTACAACAATGCACGTCACTAGAAGAAACTTCTTCATTGCTCCACATTCCCTTTATGCTTCGAAAAACCATCCAGTATCTCGTCAACGCAAATGGGGCTTCCGGAGGTCAGAGTCAAGTAACAGTCTACGCCACGGTTTGCCGCGGTTTCCTCCGGTTCTCTTTTGCGCTACCGTCTTGATGGGCCTAGCCGAGGCATTCCTTGACAGGTCGCTCTCCAGCAGAGCCCGCCTCCGTTCCGGCCGGCGCGCCACAGTGTACCACGCGCGTCTTCCGGATCGGTATCAGATGCCTTGGTGCGCGGCCTTGACGCCGCCCGACTGACATTCGTAGACTCCTCCACATCGGTCTGGTTGCCGCATGCGAGTGGTCGCGTGCGATCTCCAACTTGCAGGTTGACGAGGCGGGCTTGTTCAACGCAAATGCAAGTCTGAGATCATTTCGGACTTACGCATCTTGCGCCCGTCGGTGAAAGGCGACTCTTATGAGGACTCTTCGAATAACCTTGGCAATCGGCGCTGTCATGCTTGCGTCGGCTTTCTTCGCGCATGCCGTCGAGACGACTGCGCGGAAGCCGGAGCTTCCGAGTCGAACACCGGTATCCGATGCCCGGTGGACGAACGATGGACAGAAGTTCCATTTCGTGATTGTAGGCGACAGAACGGGCGGCGGCGAGAACGAATGGCCGTTATTTGACCGCGCGATGGACGAGATCAACCTGCTCGAGCCTGACTTTGCGATCATGGTGGGCGACGCCATTCAAGGCTACACGCAAGACCCCAATGAGATCGCTTCCGAGTGGCAGGAATTCCATCAGCATGCCGACCGTCTTCAGGTCCCGCTTTTCCTGTTGCCGGGGAACCATGACATTTCCAGCCCGGACATGCTGCGGTGGTGGCAGGAACACATCGGGCGCACCTACTATTCTTTTGACTACAAAGGGTGCCATTTCCTTGTTCTGAACACACAGGAACACTGGTTTGAGAACGACAGCTCCATCGGAACCGATCAAGTCAAGTTCGCCGTCGACGATCTTCAACGCAGCGGAAGCGCGCGGCACACGTTCGTCTTCCTGCATGTCCCGCTCTGGGCCGATCCGAACAACTCCGAATGGAGGCAAATCGAAGCCGCGCTCGCGAATCGGCCTCACTCTGTGTTCGCCGGGCATACGCATCGCCTTACCTTTGAGAAGCGCGAGGGAAGCAGATACTTGATCGTGGCCACAACGAGAGGCATAGAACTGCCTCGCGATGAGGACATGATCCCGCAATTGGGGACGTTCCCCCACTTTACCCAGGTCACCGTTGACGGCAATGCCGCCCGCGTGGCGATTATAGAACCGGGCGGTCCCATGTGGCCGGAGAACGTTGCGCCGCGCGAGTTCCAAGACGCGGCGCGGGAACTGGTGACGATCAACTCGGCGACTCTGGAGCAACTGGGCAACGGGGATGTCAAGGCCGGAGTTGCCGCTTCCATCAAGAACGCATTGCCGAACCCTGTCGAGGTGACGATTCAAGTCAGTCCCACGGGTCCGGACGGTTGGCGGCCCGTTTCGTCTCGTTCCCAAGTTGAACTTGGGAACGAGACGAAACAAACCATCTCACTGCCGCCCGGCGCCGCGAAAACGATGGAAGCCTTGTTCAATGTCGCGGCCTCGAGAGTCGTCCCTGTCCCTCGACTGCAAGTCACGGCGCGATATGACGGCAAGCTTCTCTACCGTTTCGAAAGGAACATGCCGCTATTCCCTGAGACAGCGTTGAGGCAGATCCCGGAGTGGGAAGTGGTGGGACCTTTTGATGCAGGTACAGTGCCGAGCGCACTGCCCGCCAACCCTCGTGAGGCGATGCCCAAGGTGTTTCTCGATCGAGGGCCCGAGAAAGGGTACGTAGCGGGCGCAACGTTCACCGAAAACGGGAAGTCGCTCACATGGCAAGTCCTCAAGAGTGAAGCGGGGTTCGTCAACCTGGCGCGGCTATGTGAGACCCCCACCCAGGTACTTGCGTACGCGACGTGCAGCGTTTACAGTCCCTCTGCGAAGACAATCTACGCGGAATTCCGCGCGGACGATTACGCCCAAATCCTGGTAAATGGCACGGGAATCGAGGACGACCGCCTGTTCCGAACGCGCAGTGATGCAACCTATGTTGCGCTTCCATTGAAGACAGGGTGGAACAGCGTCGTTGTGAAGTGCGTCAACATCACCGGCGGATGGACCTTTAGGCTTTTGCCCGCGGACCCGGCATCTGAGCTTCGGTTTGCGCCATACCCGCAATAGTCGTCATGAACCTTAAGGGTGCGCGTCGGCAGCGAGATCCCAGGCTAAAGCCTGTACAACGAACAGTGCGTATGGTGGGTTTCGCTTCGCTTCACCCACCCTACAGATCAAGTGAGAGGAGATAATATATGTCCTTCAAGAAAGACGATAAGTGGATTGCTCGGATCGTTGTACTTGCCCTTTGCTGCATTCTGCTCGCGTTGCCGAGCGATGCGGCAACGAAGCGCATCCTCGTGGTCGGCGACAGTTGGGCGCAAGGCATTTACGGGTTCAAGGTCTTCGAGACCGTGCTGGCTTCGCGTGGGATAAGCGACGTCGAGATTGTCGGGGAAACCACGGCCCTCGGCGGCTCTCGCGCTGACGAGTGGGCCTCAAATCACAAGGGCAAGCTTGACGCGCTCGACGAGGCCCTGAAGGCAAATCCCACGGTGGATATTGTCCACCTCAGCATCGGAGGTAACGATTTCCTCAACGCGGTCATGAAGGAAAACGTCTGCTCGCTCGAACCAGACAAGCGCGCTATCGTCTGGGCGCGCATTTCCAAGGACATCGACGCGCTCATCGACCACATTCTCGCCCAGCGTCCCAACATACGTGTTCTTCTCAACGACTATGACTACCTCGATCCCGTGCTCTTGAGGGAAAAGTGCAAGTTGGCGATTCCCGAGGAGGTGACTCCGGCCCTCCTCAACAGGACCCTCGTCGAATTCGCCCGGTACAAATACGACAAGTTTAAGGACAAGGCGCGTTGCGGGTACGTCAACCATTTCGGCCTGCTTCAGTACTACTATGGAGTTCCACCGGCCATCCCGAAGGAGACTGTGCCGCTTCCAGGCGACCCGCCGAAATACGAACCCTTTACCGGCGGCAATCCGGCATACGCAAACAGCCCTGAAGCCATGCCGGACGGAGTGCACCCCTACCCCAAGGGATATGAGTACATCGTCGGTCACTGTTTCAAGGTCTACTACGAGAAATGGCTCAAAGGAGATCCTGCGAGGGCAGAGTTCAAAGTATCGGAGGCCTCTGGGCCGGCGTATGATGTTCCCCGAAACCCGAAACCCGAAACCCGTAACCCGAACCGTGGCATCTACAATGTGGTTGATTACGGAGCCAAGGGCGATGCGAAGACCGACGACACGCAAGCGTTCCAGTCGGCTCTGGACGCAGCCTCCAAAGAGACGGGCGGCGGCCTTGTCCAAGTTCCGGCGGGCCAATTTCTGATCGCATCCCACTTGAACGTGCCTGATAATGTCACACTCGAGGGCATCTGGCGGTCGCCACAGCGCGGCGAACCCGTTACGGCAGGGAGCGTTCTGTTGGCCGTCGAGGGCAAGGGCGATCCCGATGCCACGCCGTTCATTGTGCTCAACACACAATCGACGTTGACGGGAATCACCATCTTTTATCCGGAGCAGGTGAAGGCGAACCCGCCGCACACGTATCCCTGGACCATCGCCACCCGCAAGTTCACCGACAACCCCTCGATCATCAACGTGACGATGATCAACCCGTATCAGGCGGTGGATTTCGGTTCCTATGCGACGGGCAGGCACTTCATCAACGGTTTGTACGCCTATCCTTTGTACAAGGGGCTTTACATCAACCAATGTTACGATGTCGGGCGCATCGAGAACATCCACTTCTGGCCGTTCTGGGACCTGGACCCGAAGAGTCCGTTGTGGGAGTTCACCCGCACGAAAGGAACGGCATTCATCATCGGCAAGACCGACGGCGAAATGGCCTTCAACTGTTTCAGTATCTTTTATAAGGTCGGCATGCAGTTCATCCGAGGTCCCATCTATGACGACAACCGCCGCGAAACCAAGGGCGCTCCGGGATCGGGCGTGTACACGAACTGCTACATGGACGTCAGCCCTTGCGCCATCAAGGTTGACGAGGTCGCGGCCGACTCGGGCGTCTCGTTCGTCAACGGCATGTTCATGTCCACCGTCGAGGTCGGCCCCAACAACAAAGGTCAGGTCAAGTTCACGGCTTGCGGGTTTTGGGCCAATAAGGGGCTCGTCTCGCACGCAAAGCTCGAGGGCCGAGGTTCCGTGCTCTTCGAATCCTGCCACTTCTCGAACTGGGATCAGGCGGGTGCCGGCGCTCCTTGCATCGACGCAAACGCCCGCCAAGTGATCGTCAACGGATGCGAGTTCAGTTCCGACCGAAAGAACCATCTGAAGGTTCGGCTGGGGCCGCTCGTTCAAGCCGGGATAGTAACGTCCAATGTCATGGGCGGCGGCGTGGCGGTCGATAACCAAGCTCCACCCGAGGCAGCTATCGAGATCGCGCACAATGCAGGAGTCAACGTGAACCTCAAATGACTGAAACCCGGACGGATTCGTTTCCGCGCTTGGCGGGTTCGCGCGAGATGACTTGTGCTATCCGTGCAACGCTTTCGCCACGTCACGGAAAGAGCTTTGAACCTGGGGATAGAGGTTCCGGTACACGACGTAGAGTTGGTCGTACAGGGCTGCGTTGTCGGGAATGGGCGTGTGTTTCTCGCCGTATTGGACCCATTGCTTGACCACGTCATAGTCCTTGTAAAGTCCCACGCCGACGCCCGCGGCGACCGCATTGCCGACCGGGGCGCCCTTCGACGATTTAGCGAACACACATTCCACTTTGAGAATGTCCGAGATGATCTGGCGCCACATGGGACTGTTCGCGCCGCCTTCGCTAAGCACCATGGGCAGGTTCATCTTCACGCCGCTCTCGCGCATGAGCTCGAAGTTGTGGCGCAGGCCGTATCCGGCGCCCTCCATCAATGCGCGGATCACGTGCCCCCGGCCGTGGTCGAGACTCAAACCGAATAGGACGCCGCGCGCGTGCGTATCCCAAATGGGCGTGCGTTCGCCCATGAAATACGGCAAACAAATCAGGCCATTGCTCCCGGGCGGAACATTGCGCGCCTCTTGGTTGAGCATGACGTAGGCATCCTGTCCCGACATCTTCTCCGCGGTGAGTTCCAACTGCCCGAAATTGTCGCGGAAATAGCGTATCAGCGCCCCGCACGACACGAGCGCCGCCAGCGTCGTATACAGCGTCCTGGACTGAGCGGTATGAACGATCGTGATCATGTGCCGTGTAAACCGGGGCTCCTCGTGCACCACTCCCAACACGCCCGCCGTACCCATGACAAGCTGGGTCGCCCCGGCATCCGTCGCGCCTCCCGCCACCCAAGCGGCGTTGCAGTCCACCGTGCCCGCGACAACCGGCGTGCCGGCGGCCAAGCCTGTCTGCGCGGCGGCTTCTTTTGTCACCTCTCCGATCACCTCGTCGCAGGGATATGGCTCGGGGAACTTTGCGGGGTCCATTCCCATTTCTTCGAGGAGTTCCGTGTCCCATTTCCGGTTCACGATGTCGAACGCAATGCCGATGAGCGAGGCGTTCGAATAGTCTGTGACGGCCTTTCCGGTCAGCCTCAAGCAAGGGTAGTCCGCCGCCGTTTGAAGCTTGTAGGTCTTCTTGTAAAGGTCCGGACGGTTGTTCCGCTCCCACATCAGTTTTGCCGTGGCGTAATAAGGGTCAACGGGATTCGCGCTCAGAGCAAACACGCGTTCCTCCCCGATGTTGGCCTTGATCCAGTCGCATTCCGACGTTGCCCGCCGATCCATCCAGATGTGGCCGTTGGCAAGCGGGCGAAGATCGCGATCAACGCAGATGCACGCCGGAGACAACGCGCTTATCGATACCCCCTTGATCTCTTTCGGCGACACCTTTGATTGGCGAATCGACTCCCTGATCGTCGTGGCAACGGCATTCCAGTACCACTCCGGATCATGCTCCGCCTTCGCGCCGGGGAAACTCTCATTCGAACTCTTCGTCGTAATGAGGGGGTACTCGACGAAATGTGTGCCAAGCACTTCGCCGTCGAGAGCCATAACAACGGCTTTGGTCCCGCCCGTCCCTACGTCGCAACCGACCAAGAATTCAGCCATGTCCCACCTCCGTCCCGCAGGCCCACCCAATGTGGACCTCGCGCCTGTTCATTTACCCACCCTACGGCTCTGAGATCTCAGAACGTGTGAAAAATGCCGCAATGCCGTCATTCCCGCGAAGGCGGGAATCCAGAACGTATGTTATGCACCGCAAGCTTCGCACTGGATTCCCGCCTTTGCGGGAATGACGCGCAGTGTCTGGGCCTTTCAGAGAATGGGCGTACCGCAACGGCATTTCCTCACAGGCTCTCAGGTGTGCCCCTCAAGGAACTCGCACATCCGTTTGTTCGCCTCTGCCCCCTTCCGGGCGGCTTCGCTGTAATCCTTTGCTTGGAACGCGCTCTTGATCTCGCTTGCCAGCGTCTCAAACACCGCCATTTGGATGGCTTCGGACGGCACGACGCGCTTCTGAGAAATCAACATGTGATAGCGGCCCACATTGGCCTGCAGCTTGATGAACTCGACGTATGCGCGGTCGTGCGGGTCGTCGCCCTGGACGGGACGCCGCTCCGCCGCGGGAAGCAGCGCCGGGAATGCCCCGTGCGGCTCGGATTGATACCAGAACGCCGTGCTCGAGTAATCATTGGCGAAATTGTTCGCGTGCCCGTGCTCGATCGTCACTTTGATGGATTTGGTGAACCGCACGGGATCAGCGACATGAAACCGGTACATCGAGGTCTTGCCAAGGAAATTCTTGTTCCCGACGAGGTGGAACCCTGTGTACGGGCCCGCGAACTCGGTATTGGGGCACGCGCCGCCGCCGAAACACTCCTCGGTGCCGGTTCCATGCAACGCAGGCGGCCATTGCTCCCCGTCGATGAAGATCATGTCGTCTCCTTCGCCGTACCATGCCTCAAAGAAATTGTGCACGTTGAGGAAATAGCCCACGAAGTTCCCGTGGCCCCGCGCATCGAGAATGACGAAGTTCTCCCGGCCATCCAGGTTGCACAAGTCATTGTGCGGAACGTTTTTCGCCTCTCCGAAGGCGACGGTGGGATTCTCGCGCCGCCACTGGGCATGGAAACGGCCAACGTCGGCCTCCAGACCCGGCAGTTGCTCGTAGTCGATGTGGTACCACACGGACGACACATCATAATCGCCCTCGTTGGTCAGCGTGAGCCGCGCTCCGTTCGAAAACGGCATGGGAAAATACGAGTTGAAGCCGACGGTCACCGTCGAGGCATTTCCGCCCACCAGTTCAGCGCCTTCATTCACGGTTATCATAAGCGACCGGAAGAACCGGGTGCACCCGTGGCCCTGCCCAAAAAAGTCCCCAAACGGGACTTCGATGCTCGGCGTCTTTTCCCCGTCCCAGTAAGCGCGGAGAACCATATCGCGCAGGTAGCGCGGGTCGCCGAAGACACGGTCGGAGGCCGTGATCGTGAAGTAGATGTGCCGGATGCAGCCCGCATTCGGTATGTCGGCCAGCTCAAGCGTCTCGCCTCGGCGGATGCCGAGGAAGTCCCTGTTCGCGCCCGTCCGATCCCAACTCGAGACGCGGGCGCTGCGGCTGTCACGCAGAACCATCATGTCAGAGAAGATATGTCCGCCCATTATGGTGGACCTTTGCGAATCAGAATGCATCACGGAACTCCTCTAAAGGGAATGTGTCCAGTTACCTTCCAAGTCTGGCATATCTAGTAGATCGTTCGTAAAATAACGTTGTAATGCCCTGAAAGGGGCATAACGTGAATAGCCGTGGGTGAAACCCACGGAAAGAGTTCCTCAAGAGCAGACGACCCTGGAGGGGTCGTACCCTCTGGAAATGTCCATTGATATTGCTTGTTCAACCCTTTCAGGGTTGCTCCCTTTCCATCCGTTTCCGTGGGTTTCACCCACGGCTATTCACATTGCATCCCTTCGGGATGTCATTCCGAAGCAGCAACGTTATTTCGCGAACGATCTACTAGTGTCATGAATCGAAGAATCACCGAATAAGTCAGCCAAAAGAGTGTAAGAAAGGGGATAATGGGGATGGATGGAGATAAGGTGACTATGCGAGATTCTGTTCCCACACCTGCACAGATTGCCCGATATGAGGTAGCGCCGGCAGGAACGCCCATACTATCCCCATCATCTCCATTCATCCACGAATCTCCATTCACTTACACATCCACGGGCTTATGAAACGGATTTCGAACTCATCGCACTGGGGGCAAAGGCACTCCCCCACTTGACAACCAGGCCGATTTGCAATAAATTGTAATTACGTCCGCGCAAAAAAACAAGCTTGCGCTGCTGGGCGTGACAAGAGGATTTTCAGAAATAACCCAAAAAATGTAGTTGACAAAACACGGCGAACCGGGTAGGATCAAATGTAATTACAGGCCGGGGAGGAAGTGAGCGCCCGGACGTCTTCTTGGGCAGTCGTAATTCGACACGCGATCCATAATCAACGTCCGGATTTCTCTGTTCGATTGCGAGCTGTCAAAAGATGGAGAGACCGGGTAAAATTGGACCGAAGCGGGGTCGGTCAGCATAGTGCAGGCAATGGGCTGAATGAAGAGGCAGATGGGCTGGCGCAGTTTCCACAAGAAAGGAGAGGAACTTATGAAGAACAGTTTGATCCTGTTAGGGGTGATGTTGGTCGCCGGTGGGGCATGGGCCGGAACGGCAACCTACAGCGGGAACCCCAGCGCGGGGGGCGTACCGCTCTTGAAGAGTGCCGCGGGAGGCCAGACCTACACGTGGACGGGCAACGGGGACGGGACGTACCAGTATGCCGCCAGCGATAACACGCGCGTCCGCGGCGATTTCACCTTGAACAACGGCACCACGGAGCTGTCGATTGCTAACAGCAATGCATACACCGTTACGGCCGGTTGGGAAGTGCCGACTGACGCCCCGACTTACAACGCGCGCGTGTATATTGGGACGAACTTCGGTGACGCCACGATTACCAACGGAAGCGTCGGGGTGGCCGGAATCCAATTCAACTATGATCTGAGCCCTGCGACCCATCAATGGGAGCTCCGTAGCGACAATGACGGCATTATCGGCGGGGGGGCGGTGAAGTGGGACCCGGGTGCGCTGACGTACTTCGAGGTCCGGATTACCAAGACCGCCGATCCGACGATGAAATACGAGTATCGCGTGAACCAGACGGGAGACTGGACGCTTTTCCCCGACCTGGGATACGGGAACCCCCTTCCCGCCGGCCTAGTTTCCGGTTTCGACGGTGCTGCCGATCTTCCCGCGTGGTCCATTCGCGGGAACTGGGACCACATCGGGCCGATCATCGTGAGCGGGAATGGTGTGACAGACGTGAATCAAGGCGGCGGTGAGGGTGAAGGCGAAGGTGAAGGCGAAGGTGAAGGCGAGGGTGAGGGTGAAGGTGAAGGCGAAGGCGAGTGCGTGTTGGACGGCGATTGCCCGATCCTGCCCGTGATCGACGAACAGGGTGGGATCATGTACACGGCGTTGACGGTGCCGTACGCGACCTACGATTTTGACCAAGGCGGCATTCCGGACAGTTGGGATGTGGCGCTTATCGCGCGCGCCTTGTGCAGTCCGGGCGCGCAATACCATTGCGAGGCCATTGCCGCGTTCAATTACAACAAAGCGCTGGCGTTGGGTGGATTCCTCACGTCGCCGTACGCGGATTTCCTTGCGGCTTACGCGTCAACAAGCACGGGCGCGGCTGAGGCGGTAGCCGTCGTCGGGATGATAGGCGCGCACGTCGTGACAATCCCAGGGAAGGCCGGCAATAACGAGCCGTTCTCGGCTGGCGGCGATCTGGACGGCGATGGCGCAACGAACATCGATGAGTACAACGAGATCGTGTCGCTCGACCTTGGACCCGCCCAATACGCGAGCGCGGCCAGCACGCCCGGCCCACTCTGGGAAGGCAACCCGGCCTTGCCGGTAGCCGGAGCTATTGGGTTAGTCCTGCTGGCGGGTGCATCGGTGCTTGTGGCAAGGTCGCGCATTCGCAGGAAGTAACTTGGGAGTCCCCGGATTCAGGTGACTTCCGGATTTGACTCGGCGCACCATCGTGGGTCCGATTTCCAAATCGGACATTCCGATTGGCGAGTTAGAACGTCCGATTTGGAAATCGGACCTACGATGGCACCGAAACGCCGAGGTGGAATGTTTTTGGTATATGGGCCAGTGCGTCGAATCATAGTTGAGGCAATTTATCTCTCGACAGGATTTACAGGATTGACAGGATAGATTTCACCCTTTCTGATAAATCTATCCTGTCAATCCTGTAAATCCTGTCGAGAAAATAAGAGACCAACAGCATGACTCAATACACTAGGGCGCCCGGGCGCAAGACAGTGGTTGTTTACACCCAACAAATGGAGGGCAATCGTATGCGTATCATGAAATCGAGAAGACACGGATTTACGTTGATCGAATTGCTGGTTGTCATCGCGATTATCGGCATCCTCGCGGCGATCTTGTTGCCGGCCCTTGCGCGCGCGCGTGAAGCCGCGCGCCGCTCGAGTTGCGCAAACAACCTCAAGCAATGGGGCCTCGTGCACAAGATGTACGCTAATGAAAGCAAGGGTGGAAAGTATCCGCCCATGTGCAATTTGGCAATGAACCTCTACCCGGGCATGGCGGGCCCCGACGGGCGGGCCGTATATCCAGAATACCTGACCGACATAAACATCCTTGTATGTCCATCGGATAGCGGCAACGACAACTTTACCGACTTGCCGGATTTCAAGACCTCAACCCAGCAGATTCTGGCCGGCATCGCCGCAGGCACGACCGAGATAGCCTGTATGCAACTTCAAACTTCGATCCCGCGCTCGTACTTCTATATGGGGTTTGCCACGCGCACGCCTGCGGAAGGATTGGCGGCGGCGCTGGAATGGTTTCAGCAGGCATATGACTTGTATACTCAGGGGAAGTACACCGTCCTCCCCACTGGCGACTGTCCCCTGACCGGCTCCATTCAAGATTTCTCGCTACGGGACGGCGATCTTGACGTATCCGCTCTCGGCGGCACCGAGGCCGACGGGTCGCCAATTCCGTCCACGATTTATCGGTTACGGGAAGGCATCGAACGGTTCTTCATCACTGACATCAACAATCCTGCGGCGTCGGCCTTGGCCCAAAGCGAAATCCCCATCATGTGGGATACCTGGGCGGACACAAGCAGAATCACCGGCGCGTTGCCCGCCGATCCCTCAGCCGGGGTTGTCATCTTTAATCATATCCCGGGCGGCAGCAACGTGCTATTCCTGGATGGGCACGTCGAGTTCATCAAGTATAAAGCGGCATATCCGGTGCGGGATGATCCCCTGGGCACTTGGGGTCAGAACTTCTCGGGCTTCACCGCACTCGGGGCAGGGTTTGGATGATGCCGTTCTGATGCAAGCGGCTCGGTACGCTCGAGTGCCCTTGCACTGATTATAAGAGTTTATACGAAAAGGCTCCGTGGAGCTGGCTGGCAGCCTGCTCATGCGGACCAATGCAGACTGTTTCGCGAGGCAGACCAGGCAGACTAAGAGTCTGCCCCACGAGTAGGCGGCTTTTCGCACCCGCTTAGAGAAGTGGCTTCGAGCGCCCTTTCGGGGAAGGACGAGGGCCAGGACCAGATTGGGATTGAACATGGTTTGTGTGGGCATGGGGTAGGTTGACCGTGAAGGAGAGTTTTGTCATGACGCGATTGAACTGCATTCTCATTGTGGTGCTACTGCTGGGATTCGTGGCAATGCCCAGCACGGTGTGGGCCGGAACGGCCTACACGAGTTTCAACGACGGCACGTTTGCCCCGTGGACGAAGAACAGCTCGGCAGGCGGTAGCTTGACTGTATCCACGGGCGGCGAAGTCGAATTCGGTGTGGGCGGTTCCTCGTGGTCGTGCGGATTGGAGCGCTCCGGGATTAGTGTAACAGGAGACTGCGAATTCGAGATCACCGTTACCAACTTCGATGAGATTGAGGGTAGCCCGGGTTACCCAGTTGGATGTGGCTTCTATTGGTGGGTCAATGCCTTTACCGGGAGGTTCTTTAACCTGTACCACGGCGCTGACTCCTGGCAAGTGATGGCGTGTGACGTTGGAAACGCCAATACAGTCCTCGGCGAAGCCATTCCGACAGGCACAGCGAAGATCTCGTTTAAGGTAAGACGGGTCGGGACTAGTTTCGAGGTCCTGACTGCATACGACGCCGATGCGACCACGCAGTCCCACTGTGGCAGCTTCCACGTCGCGCTGGATAATGCGTGGACGTTAGCTCAAGGGACCGCAGTTACTGACGTTATGGCCGGCGTGGTAGGCGCGACAAACAATACGCCACAGAAAACTGTAGCTGACGATGCTATCGAGATCGGAAACGGCATCAACGACTTCGGCCTACCATCGCCGTGCAGCGCTGGGGGCGAGGGTGAAGGCGAGGGTGAAGGCGAGGGTGAAGGAGAAGGCGAGGGTGAGGGTGAGGGTGAGGGTGAAGGTGAAGGCGAAGGTGAACCGTTCAGCGGTCGCGTCGTCAGTGAAAACCCGATGGGGTGGTATGAAGACGGCAGTCCGCTTGCGTTGTCGGTAAGCGTCACCGGCGCAGTCCTCCCCATCATGTCGTATCAGTGGAAGTTGGACGACGGAGACATCCCGGACGCTACCCTCTCGACTTACGGGAAAGAGCATGTTTCGGACGCCGATGCAGGCGCCTATACGTGCGTGGTTACCGATTCGAGCCCTGGCAAGGCCGAAATAACAGTGGGCCCGTTCGTGGTCTCCGTGTTCCCCGAGGGCGCGTTGCCGGTGGCCGGCGTTATCGGGTTTGCCCTGTTAGCCGGGGCATCGGTGCTTGTGGCGAGGTCGAGTATTCGCAGGAAGTAGCCTGCGGGTCTCGAGTGGCGCGTGGCCTCCTGATCTTGTCCGGCAGCTGGTGGGACGACGTCACCCTCGCTCGACAGTCTTTGAGGGTGGTTGAAAAGTAGGGGCGGTTTCTCCGAAACCGGCCCCGCAAGTTTCGATGAGAGTCTGCGACCTGTCGGGGCCGGTTTCGGAGAAACCGCCCCTACTCGACCTCCACGCGCGCGATGCGGGTGCGCAACGAAAAGACCCGTGGTGCAAGAGCATTGCAGGCGCATGTAAGGGCATTATGGCAGCACATATTCCACCAGATCTGCCCGCTTATGTTTACATAAAGCGTGTGTTGAAGAACCGGATAGAAGACGGGGAACTGCCGGAAGGCGCGCGTGTGCCCTCGGAAATGGAGTTGGCCCGGCAGTACAACGTGAGCCGGAACCCGACGCGGCAAGCGTTGCGCGACCTCGAGCAAGAGGGATACATCGTCAGGTCGCCGGGACGCGGCTCGTTCGTCGCGCCGATGTCGAAGCGCGAAAAGCCCCTGCGTATCACGCAATGGCCGACGCTCGCCGTGGCCTGTCCGGTGTTGGAATGCCACTACACGCGGCAGGTGATCCAAGGGTTCACCCGGTGCGCCGCCGAGAAGAGCTTCCACACGATGGTCTATTTTCAGCACTTCAGCAATGAGAGCGAGTTTGACTTCCTGGCGGACATCCGCAACAGCGGCATCGACGGCATCGCGTTCTGGCTTCAGCATCCCTCCGGGCTGACGCTGGACCTCCTCGAGAAGTTTCACCGGGCCTCGTTTCCGTTCTTGCTCATCGACCGTTACGTGCGGGGCATCGAGGCCGATTTCGTCGTCACGGACAATGAAGACGTAGGTTACCGGCTGACCAAGGCCCTGACGGATCGGGGACACAGAACGATCGGCCTTATTACGACGCCGTTGGACAATACGACGGTGGAAGATCGGCAGAAGGGATATCGCCGCGCCCTCGAGGAAGCCGATATCCCCTATGATGCGAGTTTGACGGGCATCACGCCCGGCGAATATGAGTCGCTGTCGCCGGTGGCCCACCGCATCATGGCCCTCCAAGGACGGCCGACGGCCTTCGTGTGCGTGAACGACGGCGTGGCCGCGAAGTTGTTGGATGAACTGGATGTACTGGGCTACCGCGTTCCGCAAGATGTCGATATCGCCACCGTGGACGACAATGAATTGGCGCAAGTCTTGGATATGCCCATTATCGCGGCCTCGCAAGCGGGCTATGAAATGGGCCGCCAAAGCGCCGAGATTCTCATCGCGCGCGTCGGGAATCCCGCTCGAGCCATCGAGAAACGGTTTCTGAAGGCCGAGCTCCACGTCCCGGAGGAACTACCCACGCGCACCCCATGACAGGAATCCTGTCTCGCACTGGATAGCGTCCTGGGAGGGCGAGGCTCCTGCCGAGCCGGGGTAACGCGTTTGATCACGGCTCACCGGGAGGTTCGCCCTCCCACGCGCACCGTCATTCTGATATCCGTTTGAATGCGGATTGGTATCAAAGGATATAACCGTCATGTTACGAAATGCACCAACATTTTCCCTTGCGATTCTGCTGAGTATGTTTGGAATGGGGTTTGCCTTTGCGGAACCGTCCGCCGCGCTCACGCCCGGCCAGGAAGCGGCCCTGAAAGCCCTTGCTCGCGGCAGTGCGTTCACTTGGCCCGAGATGAACGATGCCCAGGCGGGGGACCTCTCCAAGAAGGCGCAGGAGTACCTTGACATCTACCAGCGTTACCATCTGCGACATGGCCTGAACGCAGATGTTTGGTACAAGGATTATGATCGAAAGGAGGTCTACCGCCTCGAGGGCATCGGCGACAGCGCGTGCTGGACGGGCCATTACCTCGCGGCGCTCGCCCTGCGCTGCCGCCTCGAGCCTTCAGAGGACCTTCGCAAGAGCATCCTTTCTGTTTTGGATGCGTTCGATCTGCTCACCAAAGTAAGCGGCCAGGTCGGGTACATAGCGCGTTACGCCGGGCCTGCATCCGACCAAGGCTACCGCGAATACTACAAGGTATACGGACGAGGCGAGGATCCCGAACGTCCCGGGCTCGGCAAGCGGGCGTACCAAGGTGTCGAGCCCTATTCGGACCTGGTCTGGCTCGGGTACAGTTCCCGCGACACTTACGACGGCGCGATCTTCGGCTTTGCGACGACGCTGGCTTATGTAAGCGACAAGGAGATCATCGAGCGCACAAAACAATTGCTCGAGCGGGTGGGAGACCGGCTCATCAGCGACGGGTGGGACATCTTGGACGGGAAAGGAAACCGAACGCGGGGGATGGGCGTGTTCAAGATGGCGTGGATGCGAACGATGCTCTCCGCCAATCCGGAAAAATACGGCGGTTTGGCCGAAGAATACCGCCGCATTTGTTCGGAGCTTTCCCAAAGACAGAGGGTGGTAGCCGACATCCGATATAAGGAGTATTTCGCCAACAACCTCTCGTTTATCTGCGTGTTTGCTACGACAATCCTCGAAAAAGACCCGGAGGTTAAGAAACTGCTCGCGGGCGTCCTGAAGCGGATGCAGGAAGAGACCGCGTCCCACCTTAACGCGCACTTCGCGGCGATGTATGCCGCGGCCACAGGAGACAAAGACAACCCTGCGGTCCGCGCGGCGGTGCAGGGACTCTTGATCGATTTTCCTGGTCCGCCGAAATTCGAGCGTGAGGTCGACTTAAGAAAAGACCCCAATCAGGAATCCTTCGATGAAAACTATACCAAGTACGCCCAGTTACCCCATGAGCGGGCGCCGACGGATTTCATGTGGCAGCGGTCTCCATGCGTCAGTCACGGCAGCTCGAACCTCCCATACGAACTGCCCGGCATCGACGTGTTTCTTCCATATTGGATGGGCCGAGTCGCAGGCGTCATACCCGCCCCATGAGGCAGCGCCGGTTGTAGTTGCCACAGTTCTCGAGCGACCCGTCTTTTGTCATTGCGAGGAGTGGCTTCAGCCCGACGAAGCAATCTCCCAATCTCCTCTGCAAGAGAAAAAGCGGGATTGCTTCGTCGGGCTGAAGCCACTCCTCGCAATGACACTATGGGGGTGAAGAATGCGTGACTATGTCTTGCCCTGCGTGTGCAGGCAGACAACGAGCACTTCGTAGGGCGCCAGCTCGATGCGCAAGGGCGTTCCGATCCGCGCGTGCGTTGTTTCCCGGACATTCGATTCAATGGTTGCCGCATCTTCCGCGAGGGGCCAGGTGATCCCAATCGAGCACGCCGCGGCCTTTCCGCTCGTCTCCGCAATCACGACGCTTGCGCAGTTGGATGCATCGTTCCGATAAGTTTTGGCAAGCACGTTCTGCGGGACATCGGCTTCGATTCCCTCCTGGTCGCGAAAATCGGCGAAGCAGAGGTAGCCCGCCGTCCGACGCCGCAGTTCCGCCAAAGAGCGCACGTGCTCGGCGAACTTGGGATATTTGGTGATAGGCGTGTCGCCGCCGTCGATTTTCATGTCGAGGTGCATTTTGTACACGAAGGCCTTGTTGACCTCGCCGTATTCGAGTGCATCAATCTCATGGCTGGCCATCAGCCACGGCAGCGTATACAGAATCGGTTCGGGGAATGGGATGAGTATGCTCCAGTCCCAGGAGCTGTCGCACCACTGCCCGGTGAATTCGTTCAGCGCTTCGGAAATCATAATGCCTTCGGGATTGACCTCGCGCACCAACCGGCGCACGGCGGGCAGCAATTCCGCCAAACCATCAACGAATACGCGGTCAGGCGTTGTCGTGACGTGGGCCTCATCGTAGTCCACCAGCATCTTCTCAGAGATCTGGTCCAATTGGGTATTGCCGAACGCGTAGTTCTGCACAATGCGCTTGACACTCTCGAGGAAATACGCCCGCTGCCCTTCGCAGAACGCGATCTCCGTGTGCAGCATGGCACGGTTGCGGGACGGCGCGTCGAAATTGTGCCGCGCCCAATCGCCTGCGTAGTAGGTGTGTCCCGATCTCGTTTTCGCTTCCCACCGGTGGCCGAACTCGGCGTGTTCAGGCATCGCGACGTTTGCGAGTGTGCCGTTGAAGAACGGAATCAGTTCCGCCCCCATTGCCTGGCACTTCTGGACGGCGCTGCGCAACGCATCGCGGCCTCCCCATTCCTCGTTCGGCACATAGCGGTAGAAATAGTTGTTGTCGTGGCCGCCCGTCTGCCATCCGAACAGGAGGAGATAGGGACACCCCGCGGCCAGCGCGGCCTCGGCCATCCGCGGCAAGTCCTCGTACGTGTGGGCCGTGTAGCCGTCCTGGTGTTTCATGAAGAAGAAATGCCATCCAATGGCCGTTGCGAATTTCGCGGGCCGGTCCGGTTTTCGAATCCATGTCTCGAGCCATATGCGGTGGCTGTCGGCCGGCGTATGCCAATCCCCCTGATGTACGCCGATGATGACGCGCGGCGACGTGTAGGACTCCCCCGGTTTGACGCGGCGCGGGTGAACCGTGGCCATGTCCAAGCAGCGGCGCGCATTATCCGGGGAGACCCCGTCAGCACTCTTCTCCACGACTTTATGGATGAAGAAATCCATAATCGAGAAGTCGGTGTGTCGTCCTTCGAGCGTCAAGCCGTGGCGCGCGTTTCCGTAGTCGCACCAGGCGGAAGCCATGTGGGAGGGATAACGAGCCACGACCTTTTGGCCCAACTCATTCCACGTATGATGGTCGCCGCCGAGGTCTTTGCCGAACACGTCGTCGAATGACCGCTTCCAGAAATTCGGCCAGACTAACCGCCCGCCCTCGATAGGGCCAATGCCGCGCACCCACGGAAAGATCACTTCCTCGATGAAGCGCGTGCCCGTATTCGTCAGTTGAAGGTCACAGCAGATCCGCCATGCATCGAGCGATATTGTCGCGCGGGCCGACACCCCTTCCAGTGCATAGGTCAGGACCGCCGTGAGGCCCGACACCCGGATATCGGGGCGCGCCGAATCAAGATGAAGCCAGTCCTGACCCTTCTCGGGAGTCATGAGGCGGAACATCAACGCGCGGTCGGGTGCTGTAACGTATTCATGATTGAGCTTCTTGTCCGAAATCGAGCGGAACCCACCTGTAGCCGCGTCCAGTTCAACGCGCAAATACTCGTTTTCCAAAATCATGGCCTGTGCTCCCTTGCCTTTTGCCCGCTGAAACGCATTCGTGATTCATGACACTAAGGGACGCGGCACTTTCCGATATACTGACATCCCAGGGACAAGGGGTTGCAACCCCTTGTCTACAACCGATCATCGCCTGTTCATAAAGGGTGTTTCAGTAAACGCCAAGTCCCTAAGACCGGCATGGTTTCTGCCGCGCAATGGAATACTCCGCCGTCATCGTGCGCGACGCGCCTGGTTCGAGAGGAGACAAGTCCGGCACGAACTCGAGGTTCACTTGCTCGTTCGGGATGTTGAAGTAGTAAAAGAGGCTTCCCACGTTCTCGGCAGGCACGGTGGCTATGACCGCAATGCGCTTTCGCGGAATCCATGCGGCCCATCTCGAGATTCCCGCAGGGTCGATGGCATCCGCACCCGCCTGCGACTGGCCGACGTACTTGAGCGGTTCTCTTTTCCAGCCGTCACGCCGCTCGAGCCAGATTTCCGGCTCGTGGCGGCCCTGCAACCAGAATTCGGGGTGGGGTTTTACAAGGGGCACAATTTCCGTCGTTCCCCGGTTGACCACAGTGAATGCTACCTTCAAGGAAGGACTGGCGGCATCAAGGGCTAAGCTTCGACGGATAGTGATGCCGTTACTCAAGTCGTGCTCCATCGTGATCCGTTCATTTGCGCGCTCGACGACTCTGTAAACACCTGTGATCCCTTCCTCGATCCTGGGCGCCTTGGGATCCATGACTTCCCAATCCTGCCAACGCCACCTTTCGTTCAGTATCGATTCGGAACCTCGAAAGAGATCCACGCCCGAGCCTTTGTGCATGAACCGGACAACCGCACCGCACATTTCCGGCACTATCCAGACTTCATACGACGCGTTTTCGAGTTTCTCGATCGACACCTTTTGGCAGCGCGGCGGCGTTTGCCCATCGAGACGTTCGCGCAGTTTCTCGATGGGCACGTCCTCCAGCATCGTGACGCCCATGTTCTTGATCCTGGACCAGTACTCGTCGAACGTGAGGCTCGGAGGGCGCGTCAGCACCCAAGCATGGCCCTCGAGGACTATCTTGGGCTTACAGACGAGGGCGGCATATTGAACGGACAGATAAACCGATTCCAGCCGTTCTCTGATCACGGGATCTTGTGCCGCTGCGAAAGCGCGCTGGAAAATTGCATCGGCTTTCACCACTGTATCGTAGTCCATCCACTCAAGTTTCGAGTTGAACGCGAGGTAGTAGTTGTCTTGCCTGACTTTCTTTGTAATGAGATCGATGTACTCGTGAATGAAAGGCCCAGCCCCCTGGTAGTAGACCTTGATGAACTCATCCATGAGTTCGCGCCAATCGACATTCGGGTTCCACATGGCCCGCGCGAGGATATAGCCTTTGAGATACTCGAAGTCGCTGTGCGGCGAGGTCGGGCTGGCCTGCTCGAAGAGTCCCTTCACGCCATGTTCCGCAAAGAAACGGATGTTGGGCTGCAGGACCTGGAAGTTAGGATGAGGCTGCTGATGGCAGTACCAGTTCTGCGTGTAGTCCCAAACGTAGAGGTTCTTGGCGATCTTCGACCACCGGTCGAGGTCCGCGTGGAATGCGCGATTGTATGCGCTGCTATGATCGTCGTGCGGGCGCGAGAAATCGCACTCGATCGAGCACAAGCGCACGATCACGTTGTCGCGCGGTCTGATGTGCTTCGGCGGCTTGCGGCTGTACGTATAGGCGAAGGTATCGATGAACGCATGAGGAAACTCGTCCTCGATGGCTTCGGCCACCTGATTTACAAACCAGATCACGGACCCGGCGTGGCTTCCCTCGCGTTCGTCGATAGCCGCGCACCGAGCGCACTCGCACCAGAATCCCGTGTCCATCTGCGTCACGCTGACGATGGGGCGATCAGGAGGACTGTTTCGCAGAATGCTCCGCGTCTTGTCGATAACGATGCGGAGCACGTCAGGGTTGGTCAGGCAAAGCTGAGTGCTTGATCGTTCCGTTCTGCGCTTGCCTTCAACCTCGGAGAAATACTCCGGGTGTGTCTGGCCGTATTCGTCGGGCGAAACGAAGCTGTGAAACGTATGCCCAAATCCATTGGCAAAGGAGATGCTCCCGCCCATTTCAGGCGGCAGCGCAGCATGTTGGCCGTTGAGGTGGTGCGCGGCTGCAAACCAGGCATTGCAAAAGGCCCGGTAGCTGATGTCGCGCCACCGGAAAGGCGGAACGTATCTGAAGTCGATCCGAGGCAATGCATCGGGCGGCGCGGGAACATATGTGCAGTCCGGCGCAAACCAACGCACGCCCATGTACCGCTCGAAGAACTCGAACACGCCGTACATAGCGCCCCTCTCGCGCCCGCCGATGATGAGCAGATTGCCGCCGACGGTCTTGAGATGGAGTCCGTCCGTTCCTAGTCCGCCCAAATCCGCGCTTTTCAGCAGCGGCGGGGGAACGGCTTCTCGCCCTATCCACACGGTCACCCGGCTCGTGGGGGTGGCGCCCAGCGGCGCGTCGTAACCGGTGCATCGTTGCCAGTACGCTTTGAACTGTTCCGCGCCGTAGCGTTCTGAGGGAGAAGCGTTGTCGGCTACGACGATGCTGATGTCGTCGTAATCGTCCCGCGTTATCCAAGAGGTCGCGGCATGCGCCGATACCGCCATTGTCAGGCACACAACTACACCAACGGCTACAGGCCGGATCATGCAAGCGCCCTTTCGTTTATCGGCACGCAACGGCAGGCCCAGTGCGTCTGACACCACAAGGCCCGCGTCGGGTTTGACCCATTGTACCGGCATTCCACATCGAGCAACAATGGAAGGCGGGTTTCGGGTCTTGGGTTTCGGGTTTCGACTGTTGAGTGACCGGCGTGAAAAGATGACCACACAGCTTGGAAGATCCTAATCCGCGATGAATCGTGCGGGAAAATACGTTGATCTACACCTGTGCCCGAAACCCGAGACCCGAGACCCGAAACCCGGCTGTGGTATACTTTGGCGAATGATTCGGCATGCCGCTTTGCTTCTTGCTGCGCTCCTGTTGGGATGCGGAGGCGCATCCGACAAGACGGCGCTTCGCGTTTGGGATTGGTGGAGTCCCGTGGAAGGCGAGAAGATGCGGGATTATTTCCGCGTCGTCGAGGAGACCTTCGAGCGCGAGCACCCCGGTGTGGATCTGCGATTCCAGCACATCCCGTTCGGCCCGCAGTACATTCAGAAGATCATGGCGAGCATGGCGGCGGATCGTCCGCCGGATTGTCTTCATGCTTCGATCATCTGGGCGAATGACTTGTACGAGCGCGGCGTGCTGAGCGACCTCCGTCCTTTCATCGAACGCACACCCGAGATGTCTGACCAGGCATGGCTGCCGGCGGCTTTGCGGTACGGCCGCGATAGGGACTTCATCTACGGAATCCCGATTGAGCACGACGCCTCGTGCATTGTGTACAACCTTGACATATTCCGCGAGGCAGGCATTCCGACGGACCCGTTTGTCTTTGAGACGTGGGAGGATCTCCGGCAAGCAGCAATCAAGATGACGAAACGCGACGCAGAAGGGCGCGTCATCCGGGCCGGCTTTATGGTGGCGGGCGGCGACCTGTCCTCGTATCTACCCTGGATGTATGCCGACGGCGGCTCGTTCTACACGCCGGACCTGCGCCGCAGCGCGTTCAACGCTCTGCCAATGCAATGGGGCATGCAGTTCATGCGAGACCTGCAATATCGCGACCGCGTGTCGTTTCCCATCGCGACCGAGCGGCAGGACTTCCAATACTTCTTGCAGGGCCAAGTGGCCATGTTTCTCGGCGGCACGTGGCTCGGACACATCATCGAGGAGCAAGTTCCAGGGTTCCCGTTCGGACTGATGTCTTTTCCCCGCGGCCCGCACGGTACAGGGCGCAGCGGGATGACGTGGACCAATCTCATGTGCATCCCGAAGGGAGCGAAGCACCCAGAACTCGCGTGGGAGTTCATCAGGTACTACTGCGGCATGCGCAATGCCTTGTGGAAGCTCGAGTCCATCGATCGAAACTCGCCGTTGGCGGCGTTCTACGAGACCCCTGAATGGAAGGAAGCCATTAGGCGCGCGCCTTCCCTCGAGATCGTCCCGCATGTCACGGAAGTGGGCGGCTTGTATCCTGTAGTCAGGTTCACGGAGATCGATGCGCTGTTCCAGCCGTTATGCCAGGGGCTGATGCTCAACAATCTGCGCCCCGAGCAGGTCTTGTCGCAAGCGCAGGCGAAAGTTGACGAGATCCTCGACCGGTATTACGCGCAGCTCGAGGAAGCGTACCGATGAAAGCCGCGCGCGCACCGGATCGGGCTCTTCGCACTCGTGATCAGACTCAGACTCGTTCCCAAGTTGAACTTGGGAACGGGTCGGGCGAGTCGAGCCGTGTGGCATACCTGTTTGCGGGTCCGGCGGTGTTGCTGATCGGGACGTTCTCAATCATCGGCATCGCGTATTCCTTCTGGATCAGCCTGCACGACTATGATGTACTTGCCGCGCGCAGCCCGTTTGTGGGTCTGGACAACTACCGCGCGGCGCTTGCGGATGACCTGTTCCGGCTGTCGCTCATCAACACTTCGTACTACGTGCTCCTCGCGGTGCCATCGATCATGTGCGGTGCATTGATCCTCGCGCTGTTGGCGGACAAGGCCGGCCGCGGAAGCCCCCTCGTAAAGGTCATCTACTTCATCCCGTCCATCACGCCTGGGGTGGTCGTATCATTATTGTGGGTGTGGCTCCTCCGCGACGACGGCGCCCTGAACCAAGTCCTCGGATTCGCGGGCATCGCCGGCCCCAACTGGCTGCAAGACCCGCGCGCGGCCATGCCCGCCATCGTAATCGTGGCGACGTGGCAGGCCGTCGGATACTACATGGTCATCTTCATGGCGGGGCTCAGCGACATCCCAAAGATGTACTACGAGGCGGCGACGATCGATGGGGCGGGCGCGTTCCGGCGCTTTTGCCACGTCACGGTCCCGTTGCTGCGGAACACGTTCGTGTTCGTCACCGCGATGCTCATCATCGGCTCGTACCAAGTGTTCACCCAGGTCTACATCATGACAAACGGCGGACCTCAGAATGCAACGGAGGTGGTGCAGGCTCAGATCTTCCGCAATGCATTTCAGTACGTCGGGAAAACGGGCTATGCCGCGGCGATGGCATGGGTGTTGTTCGCGATCATTGCGCTGTTCATTGCCGTTCAGATGAGGTTCATGCGCTCAAGGAAACTGTATGACTGACGCATTCGCAGGGTGGGTGAAGCGGAGCGGAACCCACCGTTCCGAAGACCAACGCGGGCGTGGTGGGTTCCGCTCCGCTTCACCCACCCTACGAATGCCGAGGTCCCGGCGAAGTCTCCCTGCGGCGCTCCTTTCCCTTGTGATCGCCGCCGGGGCGGTGGTCATGATCGCGCCGTACGTGTGGCTTATCGTCAACTCACTGAAAACGGTCGAGGACTTCAGCCGGCATCCTTACAGCCTGTGGCCCAACCCGCTGGACCTCACCGCATATGTGCGCGCCTTCACGCTCGGGCGCGTCGGCATCTATCTCGGCAACAGCCTCTTCTACGCCCTCGTCGCGACCGCCGTCCAGTTGTTCCTGGACTCGATTGCCGCGTTCGCGTTCGCGCGGATGGAATTCCGAGGGAGGGGCGCCGCCTTCACTCTGCTGCTGGCGACCATGATGTTGCCGGGCGCGGTAACGCTCATCCCCACGTACCTGATCGTAGTTCATCTCGGCATTGCCGACAGCCGTCTCGGCGTCCTGCTGCCCGGGTTTGCCGGGGCCTTCGGGATCTTCATGCTGCGACAGTTCTTTCTGAACATCCCCGCGGATCTCGAGGACGCCGCGCGCATCGACGGTTGCTCGGCATTCGGAATCTACTCGCGCATCATCCTCCCCCTGGCCAAACCGGCGCTGATCACCCTGGGCCTCTTCATCTTCATCGGCGCGTGGAGCGACTTCCTGTGGCCGCTGGTCGTTCTGACCGACTGGGACTTGTACCCCATTACCGTAGGGATCGCGAGCTTCCGAAGCGAAGCCTGGATATTCTGGAACAGCGTTTTCGCCGGTTCCGTGATCGCGAGCTTCCCTCTCATTTGCCTCACCGTCCTCGCCCAGAGGTACATTATTGGCGGCATCGCCCTGTCCGGAATGAAAGGCTGACGGCACCCACGCAGGAACCATTCGATTGCCGCGCACGAGCGTGCAAGTTTCGTGGGATGGGAGTAAGTGCCTTCTGCAATATGCTGACGGTCTGTGGTATGATTATTCCTAGTGGAGGGACAAACGCATGGACCCGTCCGATGTTGATCTGTACGACAAGCCCGATATGGAGGCAAGGGCGCGCGCCCTCGCTTACGCGCGCAACACGAAGATGAAATTCGAGCGTGTCTACCAATCCGCGCGGAAGGCCCTTGTGGCCGGCGATAACAAGACGGCCCTGTTGAAATGCAAGGCGGCGGTGGATCTTCTGGATATAGACAATATCTATGGCCCGGAGCAGGAACAGGTGCGCCAGTCCATACTTGAACAGATAGCGAAGTTGAGTGAGAACGAATCGTTGCCTTAGAAGCCGGGTCTCGGGTTTCGGGTCTCGGGTCTCGGGTCTCGGGCAACCAATGTAAAGAGATGCCGGCGCTGGCACGAGCATCGCAGTCTTGCCCTTGCGGTGAGCACTGCGCGACAATACGTTGCGCAGCACCCGAAATCCGAACCCCGATACCCGATACCCGAAGCTAGAATGTCTCAGAAGAAGCAACTCTTTCTTTTTTTTGCGGCCATCGCATGCATGGCGTGCGGGACAGGTGTTCATGATTCCATCTTCAACAATTTCCTGTCGGACACCTTCAGCCTTTCGGCGCAGGCCCGCGGACTGCTCGAATTCCCGCGAGAGGCCCCCGGGTTCCTTGTCTTCCTGACCTCTGGGGCCCTTGCCGCGTTGCCTCTAACGCGCGTCGGCGCCGTGGCTACGCTCGTGTTCGCGGCCGGCATGCTCGGACTTGGTCTTTTCGGAAGCAACTTCTGGCTGATGATGGGCATGATGTGCATTGGCAGCACCGGCATGCACCTGCTTCAGCCCGTCGGCGCAACGCTGGCCATCGGTCTGAGCGACGAATCGAACCGCGGTCGGCGGATGGGACAAATGGGAGGCATCGACACCACCGCCGCCGTCATAGGGACCGGGCTTGTCTGGCTCCTGCTTGACAAGACGGCGCCTCAATACCGCATCGGGTTCGTGTGCGCCGCACTCCTTGGGATCGCAGCAGCGGTCATATACGGTTTCCTGAACGTGCCGCACCTGCACGAGCCGCGCCCCCGGATGGTTTTCCGGATGCGCTATCGGCTCTATTACTTGCTCGAGCTCTTCGCGGGCGCACGCAAACAGGTCTTCCTGACGTTCGGTCCCTGGGTGCTGATCACGGTTTATCAAGAACCCGCAACATCCATGGCGGGCCTCTTGATGACCGCCGCCCTTATCGGCATCATCTTCAAGCCGATAGCAGGCGTCATGGTCGACCGATTCGGCGAACGGGCCGTGATGATCGCCGACGGCCTCGTCCTCATACTGGTGTGCATCGGGTATGGCTACGCAGTCCCTCTGACCGGAAGCATCGAGTCCGCCCGGCTCCTCGCGTGCGGATGCTACGTGGCCGACAACCTTCTTTTTGCCCTCAGTTCGGCGCGCGCGGTCTACCTTTCGCGCGTCGCAACCGCCCCGCAAGAGCTCACGTCGACCCTTGCGATGGGTGTCTCGATCAACCATGTCGCCTCGATGACCATCCCCATCGCAGCAGGCGCGTTGTGGGCCGGATTCGGCTACGAGCGCGTCTTTCTCAGCGCTGCACTGCTCGCCCTCCTGACCTCCGTTCTGGCCCTGTGGGTCCCAGCCAAAGGACACCACGTTCCACCACGGTGATCTTGACTGCGGAGGCCGCGGAGGAGCGTCGGAATACCCGATCCCGCCGGTTTGTCATAAATGTGGATCTTTCCTTGAAAGTGTGGGTTATTGATGTTTGAGGCCGTTGTGACTGGCCATTTGAATGAACTGTGTATGAACCGGAGGCACATACATGATCCTTCGAAGATGTTGTGGAATCGGGACGTTGGGCACTTTGAGGACAGTGCTCAATGTTTTGGCGAAAGGCCTGACGCGGGGATTGCATCTATTACTCAGCGAGACGGCATACATACAACGTGTTTCCTGTCAGTCTGTTGCGGACAGTGACGCTTGAAATCTCCAATAACCCACAGTATTCGGGAATGAACGATAAATGTAGAGAAGGCAATTGAATTCAAGACTCAGGATGACAAGAGATTGCGTGGTGGACAAGGGCCACGTGTTGAACCCAAGCCCGGCGGTTGAAGGCGCAGATGGCATGCAAACCAAAGGACCAAAACGACATAAACGACCTCAACGACACACTCGAAAGGTGATCGTCCTTTGAGTCCCTTTTGTCTTTTACGTCCTTGGCGTTAGAACCAGTCCATCGGACTCCGACTGCCGAATCTGGGTTGAAAGGGTGTTCGCATGGAACAGTCAATGGCAGCGAAACGGTGCACGGCGTGTGTAGGCGGCATAGCGGCATTGCAGAGGGATCAGATACAGGCCTTGCGGGCGGGTTTGGGCGAGGGTTGGAGGGTCGACGACGACCTTAGACTGGAGAGGGAATTCCGGTTCAAGGATTTCAAGGGGGCGCTGGCGTTCACGAACGCCGTGGGCGCGGTGGCAGAGGCGGAGAATCACCACCCGGATATATATCTGTCGTGGGGAAAGGTCCGTGCCACGCTGTGGACGCATAAGGCCAAGGGTCTGACGGAGAATGATTTCATTCTGGCCGCGAAGATTGATGCCTTGACGAAAGCGGATTGACGATTGCGGATTGAGGGGGGTGAAGTGTTCGGGGGCTGAACAGCAGACTGAAGTCTGCCCCGCGCCACAAGATTCCTTGTTTCAGGGCCTTACGGGACAATTTGTAGTTGTGTTATTTATTGACAACCGCAATATGTTGTGGTATCTTGACCATGTCTAGGTGTTGGCACCGAGGTGTATCGAAAGGACGGGGTGCGCCTATGGGCATTGATGATGTCGTTTTTCTGGGGCGGGACGCCCTGATAGTGACGTTGTTGGCATCCGCCCCGATGCTGTTGTCAGGGATGATCGTTGGGCTGGTTATCAGCATCTTTCAGTCGGTGACGCAGATCCAGGAAATCACGCTGACGTTCGTGCCGAAGATCGTCGTGGTTCTCATCTCTGCCGTAGTGTTTCTTCCTTGGATGCTGAACATCCTTTTGAATTTCGTACAACCGTTGTTCGGCGGGTTCTATGGCTTGGTGAAATGAGTGGTGCGAGGTGCGAAGTGCGAAGGTGGCAGCGATTGTGATTGGGTAGTCTGGAGGGAGGCGTTGCGTGGACGGCTTCATGGTATATGAGGTTGAGGTCTTCAAGGTCTTCCTGCTAGTGATGGCTCGGGTGAGCGGTCTCGTGGTCTCGGCGCCGGTGCTGGGGTCGGGCAACTTCCCGGTATTGGGCAAGATCGGATTGACGGGACTGACGGCCATCTTGGTGACACCGAGCATCGCGGCCCTTCACCAGACACTGCCGAGCGATCCGCTCGAGTTCGCGCTCATGGGTGCAAGCGAGGTGATCATCGGACTGATGATGGGGTTCGTGATGACGCTGGTGTTCGGGGCGATCCAGATCGGCGGGCAGATCATGGACATGCAGACGGGCTTCGGCATGATGAACATTTTCAACCCGGCGCTCGAGACCCAATTTCCGATCTTCGGCTTCCTGCTGTTCATCGTGGCCGTGCTGGTGTTGCTGGCCACGAACGGGCACCACATGATGCTTCGCGCGCTCGTTTCGACGTTCGACAAGATTCCGCTCGGCGGGCTCACGGTGCAGGCCGACCTGCCGCGTCAGATCAGCCTGTGGGGAAGCGCCATGTTCTATGACGGCCTGATGATCGCCGCCCCGGTCGGCGCCGCGATGCTCGTGGCATACCTGATAATGGGTCTTGTCGGACGGGTCGTGCCGCAGATCCAGTTGTTCGCCGTGGGCTTCCCGGTAACGATCGCGTTGGGCTTGTTCGTAGTGGCCATATCGTTGGACATTTATGTGGACATCGTCGATGGAATGTTCAACCAGATGTTCAGGGACGTTTCCGACATGATAAGAGGGATGACCTAAGTGACTTATGCTTGAACCGTCGGCCGGCGAAAAGACGCTGCCGCCGTCGCCGCTGAAGCGACAGCGGGCTCGCGAGGAAGGCAAGGTGGCGCGGAGCCAGGATCTCTGCGCCGGGTTCGCCTTGCTGGTGGCGTTGTTCGGGTTGCGCTATTTCGGCCTGCCGATGTTCCAGCATCTCGAGTCAACTTTTGGGTACTTCTTCGAGAACGCTCACCAGATGCTGCCGGATTTGAACAATGTTCAGAATCTTGCGTTCGTATCGCTCTGGATGATGGCGCCCGCGACGCTGCCGTTCATGATAACGATGCTTATCGGCGGCCTTGTAATTAACGTGCTCCAGGTAGGCCTGCTGTTCACGGGGAAACCGCTCACGCCCGACTTCACGAAGATCAACCCTTTTTCGGGATTCGCAAACCTGTTCTCGCTTCGCGCCCTGGTTGAACTGGTCAAATCGGTCTTCAAGGTGGGGATCGTAGTGTACGTGTCGTGGATTACGGTGCGAGACACCGCGCCGGATTATGTGCGTCTGATGAATCTTACCCCATTGGCACTGGTTTCGGCGGTCGGAGGGATGGCCTTCATTCTTTGGTGGCGGATTGCACTGGCGCTGCTCGTCCTGGGGCTTCTCGATTATGGCTTTCAACGCTGGCAGTACGAGCGTAGCCTGATGATGACGGTTCAGGAAGCGCGCGAAGAACTCAAGGAGTACGAGGGCGACCCGCGGATAAAGCAGCGCATCCGCCAGATCCAACGCCGCATCGCCATGCAACGCATGATGGCGGAAGTGCCCAGGGCCGACGTCGTCATCACGAACCCGATCCAATTCGCCATCGTAATACGATATGATGCAGCCCGGATGTCGGCGCCGGTCGTCGTCGCCAAGGGCGCGCGGCTCCTCGCGGAGCGCATTCGCAACATTGCCGTCGAGCACGACGTGCCTATCGTGCAAAAACCCGATCTTGCCCGTTCGCTGTTCAGGACGGTCGAGGCGGGACAAGCCATTCCGGAACCGTTGTTTCGCGCCGTGGCGGAAGTCCTGGCGTACGTGTACCAGATTGATCGGCGTATCGAGAAGATACGCGAGCGTGAAGCCGCCTGGCGGGCCGCCCCCCAGGCCGTATGATTTGAGATTTGAGATCTCAGATCTCAGATCTCAGGACTCTGGAGAGTTGGGTTGGCGATACCGGTTGGCCAGATCGAGCGGGACCGGCCATGGTCGCTCGCGCAGAACCAGGACATTGCCCTTGCGGTCTGCGTGATTGGCATCCTTGTGGTGTTGGTGATTCCGATCCCCACATGGATGCTCGACGTTCTTCTGACCATAAACATCTCGATCTCCGTGGTCGTCCTGCTGGCGACGATTTACCTTCGGAGGTCGGTCGAGTTCGCCGTGTTCCCGTCGCTGCTGTTGATCCTTACGCTGTTTCGGCTGAGCCTCAACGTCGCAGCAACCCGTCTCATCCTCGCCGAAGGATACGCGGGGACGGTGATCAACGCCTTTGGCACCTTCGTCACCAGCGGCAGCTACGTCGTCGGTGCGGTGATCTTCACGATCCTTGTCGTGATCCAGTTCGTGGTCATCACGCGCGGTGCGCAGCGCATATCTGAAGTGGCCGCACGCTTCACCCTGGACGCAATGCCGGGAAAGCAGATGGGCGTGGACGCGGACCTCAACGCGGGCCTTATCACCGAGGCACAAGCGCGAGCGCGCCGCCAAGACATCGAGCGCGAAGCCGACTTCTACGGGGCGATGGACGGCGCTACGAAGTTCGTGCGCGGCGATGCCATCGCGGGACTCGTCATCACCATCGTAAACATCATCGGCGGGTTGATCATCGGCATCCTGATGCGGGGGATGGCTCTGACGGATTCCCTGCGCGTATACACCCAGTTGACCATTGGCGACGGCCTTGTCACGCAGGTGCCCGCCCTGATCGTCTCGACCGCCGCCGGGCTGATCGTGACGCGGACCGCGACGGAAGCGAACATGGGGGTGGATTTCGCCGCCCAGCTCACGCGGTATCCTCGCGCACTCGGGGTGGCCGCGGGGATGCTGCTCATCTTCGGGTTGGTGCCTAGTATGCCGACCATTCCCTTCCTCGTGGTGGCTGGGCTCCTTGCCGTGGCGGCGTATCAGGCGCGTCTGGCCATACGCCGCCGGGAAGCGACCGAGCGCGCTGCGCAGCTCGCCGAACAACAGGCCGCCAAGCCGGAAGCGGCCCCGCGCACCGAAGACCTGCTCACCGTGGACCCGCTGAAGATCGAGCTCGGCTACGGTCTTATTACGATGGCAGACCCGAAGCAAGGCGGCGACCTCCTCACGCGCATCCAGATCATCCGACAGCAGATCGCCACGAAGATGGGGTTTGTCGTCCCCGTTATCCGGATTGTCGACAATATGAGACTCCGGCCGGACGAGTATCGGATACGTTTGCGCGAGTCGGTCATCGCGACTTACGAACTGATACCGGATTGCTTCCTCGCGATGAACCCAGGGCTCGCGGAAGAGGAAATCGAAGGAACGCCCACCAAGGAACCGGCCTTTGGCCTGAATGCGGTGTGGGTGACGCGGGCGAATCGCGATCGGGCGGAACGATTGGGCTACACGATTGTGGAACCGTCCGCCGTGCTGGCGACTCATCTCACGGAACTGATCATGAGCCATGCGGACGACCTGCTCACGCGCGAGGACGTTCAAAATCTCCTGAAGCACGTCCGAGAGACCTCGCCGTCGGTTGTCGACGAGCTTGTGCCGAACATCCTGACCCTCGGCGAGGTTCAGAAGGTGCTTCACATGCTGCTGAGAGAGCGCACATCGGTACGGAATATCGAGATCATCCTCGAGACGCTTGCCGACTATGGCCCGCGAACAAAGGACATCGAGGTTCTTGCGGAGTATTGCCGCCACCGTCTCGCCCGGGAGATCTGCGGCGCTTACGCCGATGAGGAAGGCAAGCTGCACGTCGTCACGCTCGATCCCGGCATCGAGCGCGAAATCCTCGACAGCCTCCGCCAGGGCGAGACCGGCGGATTCCCCCCGATTGACCCGAAGCGGAGCGACGTGATAGCGGTGAACACGGTGCAGGCGGTGCAGCCCTTGGTGCTGATGGGCCACGAGCCGATTGTCCTCACGAGTGCGCCCGTGCGGCGTTTCTTCAAGAGGATCGTCGAGCGGCGGATGCCGAAGATCGTCGTGCTTTCATACAGTGAAATTGACCCCGCGGTGCAATTGGAGAGCGAAGGACAAGTGAGCGCATAACATGGGACAAACGTTCCACAAATTCAGAGCCGATACCTTTGATGAGGCATATCAGAAAATGGTGCGCGCGCTTGGCGACGACGCGCTTGTCATCAGCACGGCCGAGGTGACCGAAGGCGGCATACTCGGCTTGGGTGGGCGCAAGGTCATCGAACTGACCGCGACGCCGCCCGTTCAGGCCCGTCTCGCCCGCTCGCGCAGGCCGAGCCTTGTCGAGAGGAAGTATGCCGTGCACGGAGGAACGCTGGGTTCGGATGAGACGATGAACGACACGATCGCATACTTCAAACAAGTGGTCAGTGATGCGCAGGCGCGCATGGCAATGGGCAAGCAGAGCCCGCCCGCGGTATCCCGGCCGCTCCGCGGGGAAAAGTCTGGTTCCATTCTGCCCTTCCCAAGCGGAGCGGAACCCGCCCAGGACCCGGAAGGTCTGCAACGTGAGCTGCGTGAAATGCGGCGGTTGCTGCGGGCAATGGTGAAAGAGGCGCCCGATGGGAGCGTGCCAGCCGAGTTCTTGCCGCATTACCAGGCCTTGCTCCAGAAAGGCGTGGCGCGGGCCGTGGCCATGTCGCTGGTCACGGCGGTTCTCCAATCGAGCGACCCGAACGTGCTGCGGAACCCCCGCGTGTTCAGAGAACGATTGCGCATGGAGATGCACAAGCGCGTCTCGGCAACGCGCGGCATTCAGCTTGTGCGCGGAAGGCGCCGCACCGTGGCGCTGGTCGGCGCTACGGGCGTCGGCAAAACCACCAACTTGGCCAAGCTGGCCGCACTGTTCGCCGTGCAGGAGCGCGCCCCCGTGGGCCTAATCACGATGGACACATACCGCGTGGCCGCCCCGGAACAGCTCCGCGTCTACGCGAACATCATGGGACTGCCGATGCGCATCACGAATGACGCCGCGGAACTCACTTACGCCATCAACGCGTTCCGCAGTTATGACCTGGTGTTGATGGACACGGCGGGCGGAAGTCAGTTCAACCACGAACAGATCCGCGAGCTCAGGTCATTGCTGGACGTCGCGCGCCCGGACGAGGTGATGCTCGTGCTGCCCGCGAACATGCAGGTCGAGGAGCTGCGAAGCGTCGTTGAGAACTTCCGGTGTATGAATCCCACTTCGCTCCTTTTCTCAAAGCTGGATGAAACCAGGCGCTATGGCGCATTGTTCAGCATCGCCGTGGAGACCAATCTCCCCTTGAGTTACTTCAGCATCGGACAAAACGTTCCCGACGACATCGAGTTGGCGACGCCGAGCAAAACCGCTAAACTACTTCTGGAGGATACAGACAGTCGTGTCGGATCAAGCGCAAAATCTTCGTGAATTCGTTCGGCGGGGCCACGCGGGCCGGGTTTTCGCGGTCACAAGCGGGAAGGGCGGCGTCGGAAAGACCAGCGTCAGCATCAACCTCTCGATTGCGCTCGCCGCCCGCGGGAGGCGCGTCATCGTGCTCGATGCCGACCTTGGTCTCGCGAACGTCGAAGTTCTGATGGGCCTCAATTCTTTTTTCAACTTGCAGCACGTGATCGACGGCGAAAAGTCCATCATGCAGATCCTCGTGAAGGGACCCGGTGGCATCGAGATCGTTCCGGGCACGTCCGGCCTCGCAAAACTGGCCGACCTCGGACCCACCGCCCGTCAGAACGTCCTCAACGGGCTCAGGGATCTCCAGGAACAAAGCGATTTCGTCGTCATTGACACAATGGCCGGCATCGGACAGAACGCCGTCCGGTTCGCCGCCGCCGCGGACGAGGTCCTCGTGGTCACCACGCCGGAGCCTTCCGCCATCGTCGACGCCTATGCCACGATAAAGACCATATTCTCGATTCGAGAGGATGCGGTCTTCCGCCTGATCGTGAACATGGTTGTGAACCAGCAACAAGCCCTGGCCGTGACGACCAATTTGTCCCGCGTGGCGAAACAGTATCTCGGACTCACGTTGTCTTACCTTGGGCACATTCCGCGCGATCCCCACGTGGCTCAAGGCGTAATGCAAACTGCGCCCTTCGTGCTCCGATTCCCGAACGCACCCGCCACCCAAGCCACGTACGAACTCGCGGACCGGATTATCCAACAGCGGGCCGAGGCGGAACGGTCAAAGGCGGGGTTTTTCCGACGCTTCGCACAATCCTTGGGCATCGCAAGCAACGGCTAACGAATCACACTCATGTAGGTCCGATTTCCTAATCGGACTGTGCCTAATCGTCCGATTAGGAAATCGGACCTACGTGGGACCTCTCCCTTTCACGTCACAGATTATGGCAGTTGAACGTTGGGGGGCCGTGGCTCGCATCTGCTACAATGGGACCGTCATGAATTTGCCCAATCGACTTACCATTGCGCGTCTCGTAATGGCCCTGGCTTTCGTCGGCCTCATGTCGTTCCCGTCCTTGTCTACCTATCTTATCGCCTACATCTTGTTCATACTGGCCGCGATTACCGACTACTACGACGGGAAAATCGCCCGCGAGCGCAACCTCGTGACGAACTTTGGCAAGCTGCTTGACCCGGTTGCGGACAAGGTGTTGATCGTTGGGGCCTTGATTATGCTCATGCAGGTGCCGGGGCTTCGGGTGCCGAGTTGGACCGTTGTGACTATTATCGCACGCGAGTTTCTGGTTACCGGCGCGCGAGCCCTGGCCGCCAGCGAAGGCGCGGTCATCCCTGCCAACATATGGGGAAAGACCAAAGCGGTCATCCAGATGGTGTATGTATTCGTATTTCTTGCGCTGGCGATCATCGGCGATCTTCTGGACGCTCTCTCCGCGTTTGTCGACGTCGGATGGTGGCTCTCGTTTTTGAGGTTCTATCACAAGATCGTTGCAGTCGCTTCTTTCTGGGCCATCATCTTTGTGGCCCTTTTCACAATCTATGCCGGTCTTCAGTTTATGAGAATCAATTG